>Ga0210377_10000059_pt1 | contig 98052 bp, 83 predicted proteins | sample PLM4_65_b1redo_FD_155480 | JGI IMG/M metagenome (GOLD analysis project Ga0210377, IMG submission 155480) | Groundwater sediment microbial communities from an aquifer in East River, Colorado, USA - PLM4_65_b1 redo | ecosystem: Environmental > Terrestrial > Soil > Riparian zone | place: USA: East... | reverse complement strand
ATCGCAAGGATCGGCGTGACTTGAGCCTCTTTCAGATCGGCTTGCGTTTCATCGATCGATGCTTGCTTCACTCGCTTTCGTTTTCGCTGCCTTTATGTACTCTGTGAGTAAACTGTCAGGTGACTAGGTTTTCTGCCGTAATCATAATATCCCGCACTTGAGTAAATATAATCTGCTCTATCTTCTACGAGATTCCAATCCTTTGCGACTGGATTTTGGTGGATATATTCCACTTTTTGCTGTAAAAAATCCGGCGAGTAAATGTTCTTTGATTGAATATCCTGCCAAATACTGTGTTCATGTCTTTGATCGCGTTTCTTTTGTTGAAATAAATCTAGCAGGTCTTTTTGATTGTCTGTACGCAGCTTTTTCAAAATCTCATGTGCAGTGAAAGAGCCGAACTGTTGAACGATCACCCCAATTGAATCACTTACAGGTTTTATGATGGTGTGGAGATGGGAAGGCATAATGACAAAAGCGAAAAGCAATATTCGTTTTTGTTGCTGTAGCCATGCCAAAGAATTCAGTGGGATGTGTATGTATTCTGGGGTAATGAACAAGTGTTTCCAATCCACGATGGATGCGGTGATGAAATATAAGTGAGTTGAGTCGTGAAAGGACGGGAAGGTCATATTTGTTATTGGCTCCTTTCGCCGTCCCCGGCGAAAGATTTTACAGGTAATAGTAAGGTTGGCGATTACACCTCGCCGAGGACGGCGGGGGAGCAGGAGACGATTAAATGATCTTTAAATTCGCGAGACTTGCCGACAAGCGTTTTATTCCAACAGACTCAAACACCACATCCACGATTTCGTCGTTGTCCTGGATCTTGCTATCGAGAACAATGCCTTCCCCCCAGGTGGGATGCTTGATGCGAGTCCCGGCGCGGAATTTGGCTTCGATCACAGAAGCAGGCGTCGGCTCGCGTGAGGCGTTATACGTCTGCCATTTGGTTTCGGAGGATGTGCCGCGGACAGTCCTGAACGAAGATGATGCTTCACGTCCGGTTCTGGTTTTGCCCACCAATAGATCCGCGGGGATATCATCCAGGAAGCGGGATGGATAGGTCTCCTCTTGCGAGCCGCGTCCGCCACGTTGAATGGAACGGACGAGATAAAGCTTGTCTTTGGCGCGCGTGATGCCTACATAAAAGAGGCGGCGCTCTTCCTCCATTTGTTCAGGCTCATCGAACGAACGGCTGTGCGGGAGAATGCCGTCATCAAGACCAATGAGGAAGACCACGCCGAACTCAAGTCCCTTGGCGGCGTGGAGGGTGAGCAGTGTCGGTACGTTGCCATCGGCAATGGTATCTTGATCGGAGATAAGCGCGATGTTCTCAAGAAATTCGTCGAGCGTGCGCGTGGCATATTCTTCGGCGAGACGTTTAAGTTCAAGCACGTTATCCCAGCGGTCTTCACCTTCTTCCGATTCATCGTCAATGTATTGTTTGTAGTTGATATCACTGACGATGCGCTCGAAGAGTTCGGGGATGGTGAGCGATTGCGCGGCAATGCGCCAATTGGCTAACATGCCGCCAACATCTGAAAGTGAAAGCGCCGCGCGACCTGTGAAGGCTGACCAATAGGGAGAGTCCGCGCCGCGGGCGAGATCGAGGAGCACGATGCCGGGTTGCAGATTATTTTGACGGGCGATGCTGTGCAGGGTCGTGAGCGTCTTATCGCCGATGCCGCGTGCAGGGACATTAATAATGCGGTCAAGGCTGGCTTCATCGGCGGGGTTGTGGACGAGGCGCAGGAAGGCGATCAGGTCCTTGACTTCGCGGCGTCCATAGAATCTTTGCGCGCCGACCAAACGATAAGGCAGCCGTGCCTGTAGAAATGCTTCTTCCAATAAACGCGACATGGCGTTGGTGCGATACATGACCGCACAATCGCCAGGTTCATACTGACGTGATGCAACGAGTTGTGCGATGCCATCTACAACGAAGGCGGCTTCAGCATAATCATCCGGCGCTTCGTAGAAAAAAATTTTCTCGCCCGTGCCACGATCGGTAAAGAGTTGTTTCTGTTTGCGGTTGCGGGCTTTGTTGATGACGCCCATCGCTGCGTCGAGGATGGTTTGACGTGAGCGATAGTTTTGTTCGAGCAAAATGGTTCGTGCGTCAGGAAAATCCTGTTCAAAGCGTTGAATGTTGCGCCAGTCTGCGCCACGCCAGGCGTAGATCGATTGATCGGGGTCGCCCACGCAAAAAATATTTTTGTGATGAGAAGCCAGTTGTTGTACGAGTGCATATTGCGCGAGATTCGTATCTTGAAATTCATCCACCAGGACGTGTCGAAAACGTTGTGCATATTTATCGCGTACGGCGGGTAATTCTTCAAGTAGACGCGCGGTATATACGAGAATGTCATCAAAGTCCACGGCGTTGCTGGCGATGAGCCGCTTTTGATATTCGGTATACACACGCTTTACGATTTCATCTTTATATGTAGTGGTGGGGTAATTGTCCGCGCGGATGAGTTCATTCTTGGCGCGCGAGATCGCGGCGTGCACACTGGCAGGGCGATACAGCTTCTCGTTGATATTCATTTCACGGATCACACTTTTTACGATCCGTTCCTGATCGTCTGAATCAAAGATCACAAAATTTGATTCAATCGGCAGGTGTTCAGCTTCACGTCGCAGAATGCGCGCACAGATCGAATGGAACGTGCCAAGCATGATGCCTTCGATGGCTTGATCAGGGAGTAGACGTTTGACACGCTCCTGCATTTCCTTTGCCGCTTTATTGGTAAAGGTGACGGCGAGAATCTGCCACGGGCGGACGCCTTCCACTGCGATGAGATAGGCGATGCGTTGAGTCAGCACCCGCGTCTTTCCGGACCCGGGGCCTGCCACGACTAAAATGGGCCCATTCTCCGCTGTGACTGCGGCGCGTTGTTGTTGGTTGAGTTTATCGAGGAAGTCCATAGAAAAATAGAAAGTAGAGCGTAGTCTATCACAGACTACGCTCTACTTTCTGATAACCTACTTTATTAATTAGAGTTGGGATGTGCAGTGTGGGCAGCGCTTGGCTTTGATCGAGATGGTGCTGGTGCAGTATGGGCACTCTTTTGTGGTCGGGTCTGAGACAGGTGCTGGTTTTTGTATGCGGTTCATGATGCGAATGATCATGAAGATAACAAAGGCGATGATGGTAAAGTCGATGATGGATTGCACGAATGCGCCCCACATGACCTCTGCCGACCCGACTCTCAGGGACTTTTCTGCGAGATTGATCCCGCCGAGAACCAGCCCAATTAATGGAAACAGCACATCGTTGACGAGTGAAGCGATGATCTTCCCGAACGCGCCGCCAATGATCACAGCCACAGCCAGATCCATGACATTGCCGCGCAAGGCGAAATCTCTGAATTCTTTTAACATACGAAACCTCCTGATGAAAATTTGCGAACGATAATGTATTCTACCTTTTGGAATAGGGGCTGTCAACAAAACTTGTAAAATGGTGAGGTTTGCCAGATTTTATGAGATTTATCCCGCTGGAGGGTTGATTTATCCAGTTCTTGAGAACTGTTTTTTCAGTAATTTCTCCAAATAAATGACGCTATTTGGGTATTAGTGTTGACGCTCCCTAGGAATTAGGTATAATTTCCTAACCGAATTGAAAAGCAACATCATTGTAGATGAGTTACATCTGGCTTTAAGTACCTAAAGGTTGTTGCTGGTGAATAATATTTTTATTCCACGAAAGGAGGTCAACAGGGGCGCAATAAACATTCATCACCCAATGTACGCACGTCGATTTAAAATCTCAATTAATCTTTTGTAGGAGGAGAAATTCCATGAACAAGAATCGCTTAATGCTGGTTCTCGGCCTGTTGGTCACCGTGAGCATGATCTTAAGTGCTTGTGGTCCCGCCGCAACCCCGGCCGCGCCAGTAGAAGTCGTTGTCACGAAAGAAGTTGTCGTGACCAAAGAAGTACAAGTTGAAGTTGAACGCGAAGCTTTTACCACGCCACACCCGATCCTTGGTGACCTCAAGGTCCGCCAGGCGCTTTCCTACTGCACCAACAAAGCTGACTTGCTCAAGTCGGTTTATCCGTTGATCAGTGACGAAGCCCGCGCCGGCTTGGTGATGAACACCTTCATCCCCACCAGCCACTGGGCTTATGCCGGTGATGCCAACATCACGATCTATGAATTCGATCCTGAAAAAGGCAAGGCATTGCTTGATGAAGCTGGTTGGACTTTAGGCGAAGGTGCTGATTTCCGCTCCAACGCCGCTGGTGAAGCGCTTTCACTCAAATTCACCACGACCAGTGCTGCCTTCCGTCAGACCTGGGCTGCCATTTGGGAACAACAGATGGCTGACTGTGGTGTTCAGATCGTTCGTCTGCACGCTCCCGCTTCCTGGTGGTTCGGCGATACCACGGGTATTGCCCGCCGCGACTATGAATTGGGCGCGTTCGCCTGGGTTGGTCAAGCCGATCCCGGTGGTCAGACCCTGTATGCTTGTGATCAGATCCCTCTGCCCTCCAATGGCTGGGTTGGTCAGAACGCTATGGGTTGGTGTAATGAAGAAGCCAGCAAGAACATCAAGTTGGCAAACAACACCCTTGTGCAAAGCGACCGCGTTGCCGCTTACACAGTCACACAGGCTGAATTTACCAAGGACGTCCCGAGCATCCCGCTCTTCAACCGCACTGAAACCTTTGCATACGCTGCGGATATGACCGGCTTTGCCCCCACCGCCGGACAGGAATACTACAACTACAATGTACAGGAGTGGGCCCGCCCTGGCCAGGACACCATCATCCTTGGCTTTACCCAGGAACCCGCTTCCCTCTTCACGCTTGTTGAAGATGCTTTTGTAGCGAATATCGCCTATCAGATCATTCGCCCTGCACAGGAAATTCACCTGAACTACGAATTTAAGAACTCACCGATCACGAAGGACCTGCCGACACTTGAAAACGGCGGCACGACCAATAACGACGTGGAAGTTAAAGAAGGTGACATGGTTGTAGATGCCAACGGCGATCCAGTTGCACTCGCTGCTGGTGTGAAGATCAAAAATGCGGCTGGTGAAGAAATTGAATACGCTAGCGGCACCGTCACGATGAAGCAATTGGTCTCCCGCTTTGAGATCGCCGATGGTGTGACCTGGGAAGATGGCACGCCGGTCTCCAGTGCTGACCTCGAACTTGGCAAGAATATTGCCTGTGATCCTGAATCTGGCGCGACCTCCTTCATCACCTGCGATAAGACCGCCAACGTCGAATTCCTCACCGATGCGGTTGGTTACGTCCAAACCTGGTTACCTGGTGTTCAGGACCCGCTATACTTCGTCCCCGTTTGGCCCATCTACCCCGCCCATCAGTTGGGTGATGTTCCTGCCAAGGATTGGGCGACCAATCCGTTGGTTGCTGAGACTCCGCTCTCCTATGGTCCCTATAAGATCGTTGAATGGGTCAAGGGCGAGAAGATGGTCTTTGCAGCGAATGAATACTGGGTCGGCGGCGCTCCTGCCACCCCGAACTTTGTGATCCAGATGATTACAGCTGAGAACGCGGAAGCTTTGCTCATCACGGGTGACATCGATATCCTCGATTCGACCACACTGGCTGGTCTTACCGAAACCCTCGTTGCGGCTGAAGCTGAAGGCAAGATCAAGACTATCACAAACGCTGGCGCTACCTGGGAACACATCGATATTTCCCTGTTCGTAAAATAGTTCCGTAGTGTGCAAGTGCTCAAAATAAATAGGTGTGCCTCGCAAGAGGCACACCTATCCTACTGCCGCCTCATTAATAACTAAACTTTTTTGCATAATTTATGGACTAAGATCCAACCCTAGTTTAGAGATTAATGCGGCACTTTGTACTTGTGAGGCATTATGACTGCTTATTTTATTAGACGCATTATTCAAATGGTAATCGTGGTGATGGTTTCAGCAGTTGCCACCTACGCACTTTTAAACCTTGCGCCCGGGGGACCGCTGGCAGGATTAAGACAGGTTCAGCAGACCGGGCGTTTTCGGATCACGGAAGAGGATATTGCCCGTATCCGCGCTTATTTTGAATTGGATTTGTATCTCCCTTATCGTTTTACCCGCTGGCTGGCTGGCTGGCCCACGGGACCTGTAACCATCGGGGGCAAAGCGTATCTATCTGATGTAGAGGTTGGCTGTCGGAAACCGATTGAAACCGAAATTTTGAATGACCAGGGAAATTACGAGAGTATCGTGACAGGCTGTAAAGAACTTGTTTATATGAAAGACCTGACAGGACGACGTGCCAGTCTTGGCATAATACGGGGTGATTTCGGTTTGTCCTGGCGGTTGTTACGCGATCGCCCGGTTTCAGATCTATTGCTTAGCCGCCTGTCCAAAACCCTGCAATTGATGGGTCTGCAAATTGTGCTCTCCTTGGTCATTGGTATTCCGCTGGGGGTATATTCAGCGGTGCGGCAATATTCGAAGTTTGATTATATATTTACATCACTGGCATTTATGGGCTCAGCCATGCCGACTTTTTTCTTTGGTATCGTCATGATCCTGCTGTTTTCGATTATTCCCAAAGGAGCGGGGTTGCCTTTTCTCCCAGCTGGTCTATCCGAATCTGTGCGCGGTTATACCATCCCTCTGATCGGGGAGGTGGCGGCAGGGTCAGCAAAGGATAGAATCCTACACCTCATTTTGCCGGTGGCGGTATTGACCATCGTCAATATCGCGGGTTGGAGCCGCTTTGTGCGCGCCAGTATGCTGGAAGTGATGAAACAGGACTACGTCCGTACTGCCCGCGCCAAAGGCTTGAGCGAAAGAGCGGTCATTCTGAAACACGCCTTTCGCAATGCTTTGATCCCCTTTATTACGATCGTGGTATTCACGATCCCGAATTTGTTTAGCGGCGCGATCATTACTGAAAGTATTTTTTCATGGCCCGGGATGGGGCGCCTGTATATATTGGCGCTCGGGGATAACGATTACCCGGTTGCCATGGCGATCTTTTTCATTCTTGCGGTTCTGACGGTGATCGCCACGTTGATAAGAGATGTTCTTTACACAGTTGTCGATCCCCGCATTCGTTTATCCTAGTTGAGGTGCTGTAATTATGTCTACTGCCCAGGTTGCCAAACTCTCTGCTGACACTGTAATGATCGAGGAGCGTACACCGTTCCAGATCGTCATGAACCGCTTCAAGCGCCACCGCCTCGCGATGATCTCCTTGGTCATCATGATCGTGATATTCATCATCACGATTCTCGCGCCAGTCATTGCGCCCTTTGAAATTCAGGAGCTGTCGGTTAACGATTACTTTGTCGAATGGGGGACTGTGGATGAAGCGACCGGGCGTGTCCATTATATGGGCACGGATAACATCGGCAGGGATTATTTCTCCCGCCTGATCTATGCCGGGCGTATTTCCCTGACCGTTGCCATCCTGTCTGTTTTGATCTCTGAATTCATCGGCATCATCGTTGGGGCGATCTCCGGCTTCTTTGGCGGCTGGGTGGACGCTGTCTTGATGCGTTTTGTAGAGTTCATGTTGACGATCCCAACCCTGCCTTTGCTATTGATCATTTCTTCCATGCTCTTGCGTAACGACGAGTTGATCGCCATTCCTGAGCCGATATTGAAATTCATGGCTGACATTCTTTTGCTAAGTCCGCGCGACTCGCGGAATGCAGTCTTGATAGTCATGGTGTTGGCGGGTTTTGGCTGGTTGAGCGCGGCGCAGTTGATGCGCGGTACCGTACTTTCTCTGCGTGAACAGACTTTTGTGGAAGCCTCCCGTTCATTGGGTGCATCAAACTTCCGCATTATCTTTCGTGATATGCTCCCGAACGCCATGGCTCCGATCATCGTGGATGCCTCGCTGGGCTTGGCAGGTTATATTGTGGCAGAAGCTGCACTCGCCTTTTTAGGGTTTGGGATTCAAGACCCCGTCCCGACCTGGGGAAACATGTTGGCGGCATCCCAACAGTTCATGTTGGATCGTCCCTGGTTACCGCTCGTGCCAGGCTTGCCGATCTTCTTTTGTTCACTGGCATTCAACTATATCGGTGATGGGTTGCGCGATGCCCTTGATCCGCGCTTAAAGCTTTAATCCCTTTTGATATATCTGAACCTGGAGAATCCCTGTGACAGCAGATAAAGCTACCCAACCGCTGCTTGATGTACGAAACCTGAAGACCTATTTTTATACCGAAGACGGCGTGGTAAGGGCCGTCGATGGTGTTGATATTACCGTGAACCCCGGCGAGGTGCTGGGCATCGTGGGGGAATCCGGCTGTGGCAAAAGCGTCACTTCGCTTTCGATCATGCGTTTGATCGGTCAGCCTGGCAAGGTCATTGAAGGGGAAATCTTTTATGAGGGCAAGGACCTGTTGAAACTGACCGAACCCGAAATGATGAAGATGCGCGGTAATCGTATTTCGATGATCTTCCAACAACCGCAAACTTCATTAAACCCGGTTTTTCGGGTTGGTGAACAGATCAGCGAAGTTCTAAACATTCACCAGGATTTTGGTAAAGAAGCCGGTCGCACGCGTGCTGTGGAACTGCTCAAACAAGTGGGGATTCCTGATGCCGCGCGCCGCGCCGAAGCCTTCCCGCACGAACTTTCAGGCGGTATGGCTCAACGTGTCATGATCGCCATGGCGTTGGCATGTGTGCCTGATCTTTTGATCGCGGATGAACCCACTACTGCGTTGGATGTAACCATCCAGGCTCAGATCCTTGACCTGATGCGTAACCTACGCACCCAACTTGGTTCAGCAGTCATTTTGATCACACACGATCTTGGTGTGATCGCAGAAATGGCGGACCGGGTCGCAGTGATGTATGCGGGCGTGATCGTTGAGCAGACCAGTGTACTCAAGCTCTTTAAAGAACCGCTCCATCCTTATACAGTGGGTTTGATCGGTTCAACGCCCGTGCTTGGCAGGATCCGCGATAAGCTGGATGTCATCCCTGGCAATGTGCCAAACCTGGTGAACCTGCCTGCTGGCTGTCGTTTTGCATCGCGCTGTTCCGCCCGGGTTAACCATAATTTAGCCATATGCACCGAAAAAGAACCCAACCTGATCCAGACTGGCGATGGTCATCAAGTCCGTTGCTGGCTGTATGAAGATTCCGATCAACACACTGCGCCGCTCAAAAATAAAATCAATATAAAGTGAACCCACCATGCAAATTAATTCATCCAAAGACAACTATGATCTTGTGGTCGTAAAAGACCTGGTTAAATATTTTCCGGTGCGTTCAGGTATATTGCAACGAGTAAACGCCTGGGTGCAGGCAGTTGACAAGGTTAGTTTCACGATCAAGGAGGGCGAAACACTTGGCATGGTGGGCGAATCGGGTTGCGGTAAAACAACGGTGGGTCGTTCCATGTTGCGCCTGATCGAGCCGACCTCCGGTTCGGTCTTCATCAATGGCGAAGATATTTTGCAAATGCGGCCCCAGTCGCTGAAAGCGGCGCGCCGTAACATGCAGATCATTTTCCAGGATCCTTATGCTTCGTTGAATCCGCGCATGCCCATCGGCGAATCGGTGATGGAAGGCTTGCATATTCATAATGTTGGGCATCCCAAGGAACGTTGGGAGATCGCTATCAACATGCTAAAAAAAGTGGGACTTGAGGACTATCATGCCCGCCGTTATCCGCATGAATTTTCAGGCGGTCAACGTCAGCGTATCGGCATCGCCCGCGCGTTGGCACTGCAACCCAAGTTCATTGTTTGCGACGAACCGGTCTCGGCGTTGGATGTTTCCATTCAATCGCAGGTGTTGAATATTCTAAAAGACCTGCAGGCTGAATTCGGACTCACATATTTATTTATTGCACACAACATGAGCGTGGTTGAACATATTTCCGACCGCGTGGCGGTGATGTATCTTGGCAAAATGGTTGAACTGACCGGTCGTGAAACACTCTTTCGCAATCCGCTTCATCCTTATACCAAGGCGTTGATGTCAGCCATACCCATCCCAGACCCAACCGTCAAACGCGAACGCACGATCTTAAAGGGCGATGTGCCCAGCCCGTTGAATCCTCCGAAGGGTTGCCGTTTTCATCCGCGCTGCCCCGTTGCGATTTCAAAGTGTTCAGTGGACGAACCGGAATTCAAAGAACTAGCTCCTGATCACTGGGTGGCGTGTTGGGTTGCTGAAGGAATATCTTAAGCTTCTATTATTCCCAGAATGGATTTTGAAACAAGCCTCGGATTTACCCGAGGCTTGTTTTTATTTGGGATGAAGTTCACGCCTCCGCTTCGCAAGCCGGAGCCTGTTTTCTGAAATATCTCAGCCTTGATCAAAGCTCGGGCTGTTGAATCAGGTGATCCCGAAGCATGAAGCGGACTTCATCCATTTTGAGGAAAAGGCCCGTCACATCCCTTTGTAGTGTTGTTTCGAGCAGTTCCCTGGAACTGTTTTTACGATTCTGGGGTGTTTCGAAGCCTCTGGAGGGGTATTATGATTGACGCGCTTATGGAATTGGGTATAATTCCCCTGCCTGGTACATAGAACAGTATGTCCCTAATACTCCATTGCAGTAAAGGAAGTATGTAGATGCCAGAACTTCTACTTGACGTTCAAGGACTTGAGACGACCTTTAAAACTTCTGAAGGAATTGTACATGCGGTAAACGGGGTTTCATTTGGTCTGAAAGAGGGCGAGACCCTCGGAGTGGTTGGTGAAAGTGGATGCGGCAAGAGCGTAACGATGCTCTCGATCCTTGGTTTGATTCCAACCCCTCCTGGAAATGTGAAAGCGGGGAAAGCGAACTTTTTTGGTCAGGATCTTATGAAAATGTCACGCGACGAAATACGCGCCATTCGCGGCGCGCAGATCGGCATGGTCTTTCAGGACCCAATGACTTCATTGAACCCAGTATTGACGGTGGGACGTCAGTTGACGGAACCGTTGATGCTGCATCTCGGCATGACCAGGAAGCAGGCAGATGACCGCGCTGCTGAATTGTTGGAGATGGTGGGCATCCCGAATGCGAAAGATCGCTTGCCTGATTATCCTCATCAATTTTCCGGTGGTATGCGCCAGCGCGTGATGATCGCCATGGCGCTTTCCTGTTCGCCGCAATTGTTGATCGCCGATGAACCTACCACCGCTTTGGACGTGACCATTCAAGCGCAGATCATGGACCTGGTCAAACGCCTGCGCAACGAGTTGGGCATGGCGATCGTGTGGATCACCCATGATCTTGGTGTGGTGGCAGGGCTTGCCCAACGTGTGTTGGTGATGTATGGCGGATATATTATTGAAGAAGCGCAGGTCAATGAGTTGTTTGTGAACCCGGCGCACCCTTATACTATTGGTTTGATCGGCAGTTTACCGCGTATCGACAGGGGTGAAAATAAAAAACTGGCTTCGATTGATGGTCTGCCGCCCATGTTATTTGAAAAACCCAAACATTGTCCATTCGCCCCGCGTTGTAAGTGGGTAATGGAACGTTGCTGGAATGAGAACCCTGTCCTCGAAACGGTTGCGCCTGAACACCGCGTAGCCTGCTGGGTGGACGTTAAAAAAGAGAGACCACGCTGATATGTCTGATAACAATGTTTTGCTTCGCGTTGATAATCTGGTAAAACATTTCCCCATCATGCGGGGTGTTTTCCAAAAACAGGTTGGCGCTGTGCGCGCTGTCGATGGTATTTCCTTTGAAGTGAAACGCGGCGAGACGCTGGGTCTGGTGGGTGAATCTGGCTGTGGCAAATCCACGGCTGGACGCACGATCCTGCAGTTATATCGCGCCACCTCAGGGGATGTGAATTTCGACGGGGTTGACCTCGTGAAGCTCAAAGGTGAAGACCTGCGCTTGATGCGCCGCAAAATGCAAATGATCTTTCAGGATCCGTATGCGAGCTTAAACCCGCGCATGACGATCGGTGAGATCATCCTTGAGCCTTTGCTGGTACATAGTGTTGTCACTCAAGCTGAAGGCAATGAACGCGTGAAAGAATTGCTTGAGCTGGTGCGCTTGAACCCCGCTTTTGCAACCCGTTATCCACATGAATTTTCCGGCGGTCAACGTCAGCGCGTGGGGATTGCCCGCGCTTTGGCTTTACAGCCTTCCTTTATTGTTTGTGATGAGCCGATCTCTGCCTTGGATGTTTCCATTCAGGCGCAGGTTGTGAATCTGTTGGAAGAACTCCAGGAAAAATTCAATCTAACTTACTTGTTCATTGCGCATGACCTCTCGATGGTGCGTCATATCAGTGATCGTGTAGCGGTCATGTATCTGGGTGTGGTGGTTGAATTGGCTGCCCGTAATGAACTTTATGCCAATCCCCTGCATCCCTATTCCCAGGCATTGCTCTCGGCGGTACCCGTGCCAGACCCGGTAATTGAAGCCACTCGTAAGCGTACTATCCTGGTGGGGGATGTGCCCTCGCCTGCCAATCCGCCTTCGGGTTGCCGGTTCCGCACGCGTTGTCCAATCGCGCAAGCGGTCTGCGCGGAGAGCCGCCCTGAATTTCGTGAAGTGAAACCAGGCCATTTTGTGGCTTGTCATTTGGTTTCGTAAAACATTGAAAGGAGGTGGTTTCCACCTGTGTAAATAGTTACTGTATCCACATCTCATATTGTATCCAAATTGAAACAAATTTTTGTGAGGAGAAGAAAAATGCGTAAAATGTTTGCTTTACTGAGCATCTTGGTTCTCGCCAGCATGGTCCTTGCGGCCTGCGGTGGCGCTGCACCAACTGAAGCTCCTGCTCAACCCGAGCAACCCGGTGCGGCTACCGAAGCGCCCGCTCAACCTGCGGCTACCGATGCGCCAGCCACCGAAGAGAAGGCTGCCGTCCTGCGTGTCAATACCAACACGTATCCCGATATCATTGACCCGCAGAAGTCATCCTTCGTCAATGAAATCGGCCACTTGAACAAGTTCTACATGGGCCTGACTACTTTGAACGAAAAACTCGAGACCATCCCCGGTGCTGCCGAGTCCTGGTCGTTCAACGACGATGCGACCGTGTTGACCTTCATCCTGAAGCCCGGCTTGGTCTATAGCGATGGTTCCGTGCTCAATGCCAAGCGCTTTGAGTTCGCTTTCCAGCGCAACATTGACCCTGCTACAGCCGGTCAATATGCTTCCATCACCGATGAGATCCTCGGTGCTCCTGAGTGGCGCAATGCTGACACCGCCGCGGCTGATTACAATCCTGACACCTTCAAAGCCGCCTTGGGCGTCAAAGCCTCCCATGCGGATGGCGCTGAATGTGCTGATTACGAAGACACCGCCTGTGATACTCTCACTTTGACCTTCTCAAAACCTGCTCCTTACTTCGCGACCATCGCGGGTATCTGGGTTGGTTACCCAGCCAAGGAAGAGAATATTACTGCTGGTGGCGCCATCTGGTGGACCAGCTCCAAGTACCAGATCGGTAACGGACCCTTCATTTGGCAGAGTGTTGAGCCTTTCGTAAAGTCCGTCTTTGTTCCGAATCCAAATTTTGCTGGTGCCGGTATCCCCACCTACACTCTTGAATACAGCTATGTCACCGATACCGCTGTAGCCTTCGAAGCCTACAAGAACAATGAGTTCGATATCATTGCTTCCGTTGCTGAAGACCTTCCGGTGATCGATGCCGATGCCGATCTTACTGCTCAACACTTGACCTATGCCGGATCCTGCACCACTGGTTACAAGTTTAGCTTACACGAGACTTGGAACGGTCAACCCAATCCATTCCTCGACCCGAAAGTCCGCGAAGCGTTCTCTTTGGCATTTGACGCGGAAGGCTACTCTCGTGATGTGGATGGAAACCTGTCATCCCCCACCTGGACCTGGATTCCCCCTGGATATCCTGGATACGATCCCACTTCCCCGCTCAAGTTCGATCCTGAAGCTGCGAAGGCCGCTTTGGCTGCCTCCACCTTTGGTGGTCCTGATGCGCTCAATGCGCTCGGCCTCAAGATGGCATTCTCTGATTCAGCCCGCAACCGCGCTCGTCATGAGTGGATTGCCGCCAACTATAAGGCAATCCTCGGTGTGGATTTAGGGCTTGACCCGGTTGAAGCCACCACCTACACTGCGATCCAGAAAGATCCCAACACCTACCCGCTCATTTCACGCCAGGGCTGGTGTGCAGATTACCCAGATCCTCAGAACTGGTTGAGCGTGTACTGGCGCTCTGACACATCCTTCGCTTCACGCCAGGGTTATGTCAACCCCGAGGTCGATAAATTGACCGGCCAGGGTGACGTTGAGACTGACCCCGCCAAACGCGCTGAATTTTATGCGCAGGCGCAACAGCTCATATTGGCTGACATCCCTGCTGCCTTCGGTTACAACTCACTCAATCACTACCTGGTGAAACCATGGGTGACGGGTTACCAGAACACCCCGCAAGATGCACTGTTCCCTGGCGATTGGACCCCGTGGTCCGTCACCATTGATACCTCAATGATCCCGTAAGTTGGATTTCATTGAACTGAACTAAGACTTTGGGCTGGGGAGCGCAAGTTCCCCAGCCCAAATAGCAAGTAAGAGTTTGTTTTGCACCTTTCTTACTTTATGTACCTTAATACACTTTAGATATGTCGAGCTGAGCAGCAGCGAAGGATCTCTAGATAACTTTAGAGTTTCTTCGCTTTGTTCAGAATGATATTAAGTAAAGTGAGTTAGCACGACTATTTTTTTTCAAGCGAGTTGCCATGATCACATATCTGATCCGAAGATTATTCTGGCTTATTCCTGTCCTTGTTACCGTTTCCGCGGTTACATTTATTATCATGCACAGCGCGCCTGGCGGTCCCTGGGATACCGATGGCGAACGTCGGCAGGTGGATGCCGCGACCGAAAAATCGCTGGCGGCTTACTATGGACTGGATAAACCGATGTGGCGTCAGTTCTATGCCTATATTATAGGCGATACCAACAGCCAGACCGGCGAATATGTGTGCGGGATGGTTTGCGGTAACCTCGGTCCTTCCTATCGCCAGCGTGGCCGCACGGTTCAGGATATTCTCTTTTCCGCTCCTGAAGGCAAAACCTTCTGGCAAAGCCGGTTTGGTTATTCAGTGCGTTTGGGTGGCATGGCGCTTTCCATGGCAATATTTATCGGTATTCCGCTTGGGATTATTGCTGCGCTGAAACAGAATACCATTTCTGATTACACCGCACTTTTCGTTGCCACCAGTGGTATTTCCGTGCCAAGTTTTGTGTTGGCAATTTTCCTGATCATTATTTTTGCATCCAAATTGCATTGGATCAATATTTTGGTGGACGACTGGACGCAGGTCAAATACTGGTTCATGCCCATGTCGGTATTGGGGTTTGGTACCATGGCATTCACCGCCCGCCTCACCCGCTCTGCCATGCTTGAAGTAATACGACAGGACTATATTCGCACGGCGCGTGCCAAAGGATTGGGGGAGCGCGTAGTGGTGTTGCGTCATATGCTCAAGAACGCACTGATTCCTGTAATTACCATTCTGGGACCCGCCTTGGCTGGTTTGGTAACGGGATCGTTCATTATCGAAACCATGTTCAGTTTCCCTGGTATGGGGCGTGCGTATGTGCAAGCCATCAGCCAGCGCGATTATTCCATGATCATGGGCACAACTGTGATTTACGCATTACTCGTGGCGGTTGCGAATTTGAGCGTGGACGTTGTCTACGTGTTCGTTGATCCACGCATTCGGTTGGAAGAATAAGGAAGAAGGAACAATTATGACTACAGCCCAACCTACAACAACCCATAATATCGTGGAATTGAACGATGTCTTCCGCCCAAGCAAAAGCCTCGGACAGGAAGCCTGGTCGCGTTTGATTCGTAACAAGGCTTCCGTGTTTGGCATGATCGTCATTGCTTTCTTCATTTTTCTGGCAGCCTTTGCCTCTGTCATCGCGCCCATGAACCCGCTGGAATTGCATGCCGGCAAACGCTTCCTGCCGCCGCCCTTTGATCAGGGTATAACGAATCTCAAGGCCGAATCTCAATTTTTGCTCGGTACTGATTCTCTGGGGCGTGATGTGTTGAGCCGTGTGATCTATGGCGCGCGTGTTTCCATGGTGGTTGGTTTTATGCCCACTGCCATCATTTTGTTGCTGGGAACCACCGTTGGTATGATCTCAGGCTATATAGGTGGACGTACCGATAATCTTCTGATGCGCCTTACTGATGTGATCTATGCCTTCCCTGATCTGCTGTTCTTTATCATTGTTATGGTAGCCCTGCGCGATACATTTATCGGGCAGCTGATGAATGGTTTGATCCTGTTGTTTGCGGCACTTGCGATCGTCAACTGGGTGGGTGTGGCACGCCTGGTTCGCGGACAGGTCCTTTCCCTAAAACAAAAGGAATTTGTCGAAGCTGCGCGTTGTATCGGTGTCAAGGATGCCCGGATCATGTTCCGCCATATTCTGCCGAACAGTCTTGGCCCATTGATCGTGAGTGCAGCATTTCAGATTCCGGGCTTGATCATTACCGAAGCCATCCTCGGCTACCTCGGGGTTGGTTTGCGCCCCGCCACAGACAGTGCGGATTTTTTCATCACCAGTTGGGGCGTCCTCATGCTGGATGGACAGAGCGCCATCAATTCCCAGCCGTATATGCTTCTTGCTCCCGCGATCTGTGTGGCTCTCGTAGTACTTTCCTTCACCTTCCTCGGTGACGGTTTGCGCGATGCACTCGATCCCCGCATGCGCGGAACACAATAAGCAGCAAACTCGCTTGCTTGATTTGATAAGATACGATAGGATTCAGGTCACCCCTGAATCCTATTTTATTTTGGGAGAGCTGACATGCCTTGCACTCGTTACTTAATTTTCCTGTTGATCATTTCTTTGATACTTCCTGCTTGCGCGCCACAGGTGACTGGGATTCCCATTATCCCTGAAACCCCCACAGCACTCCCGCCTCTTGCCACGCCCACGCCTGCCCCGCGCTCCCTGAAGGTTTGTCTTGGCGCTGAGCCGAATACCTTGTACCCGTATGGCAGTCCCAACTCCGCGGCCCGCAGTGTATTATCCGCGATCTATGATGGTCCGATTGACCTTGTTGAATATGGCTATGAACCCATCATCCTCGAAAAGATTCCCAACATCAATGATGGTGACGCGCAGGTCTCGCCCATCTCCGTCAAAGCCGGAGACCAGGTGGTGGATGCCAGCGGGAATGTTGTGTTGCTTGCCGCCGGCGTAAAAGTGCGTCCGAGCAGTTGCCGCGGCGACGATTGTGTGATCACGTATGATGGTACCAGCACACTTCAAATGGATCAGCTTATCGTCACCTTCACCATGCTTGACAAACTTATGTGGTCAGATGGTGAACCCCTCACTGCAAGTGACTCAGTCTATTCCTTCCAGGTCGCCTCTGCCAACGCCACGCCCACCTCCAAATTTTTAATTGACCGTACCCAAACTTATGAAGCCGCCGACGACCTGACCATTCAATGGTGGGGCAAACCCGGTTTCATTGACCCTGATTACTACACCAATTTCTGGATGCCCCTCCCCGAACATGTCTGGAGCGAATTCACACCGGCTGACTTGTTAACGGTGGATGTATCCTCAAAGATACCGCTTGGTTGGGGACCCTATATTCTTCAGGAATGGCAGGCAGGCGAGATTCTGCACTTCATCAAAAACCTGAATTACTTCCGCGCCGCCAGCGACCTGCCCAAATTCGATGAATTGACTTTCCTTATTTATCCTGATCCCAACGCCGCCATCACCGCCCTTGTCGATGGAAAATGTGACGTGCTTGATCCCTCCGTTCGCCTGGATGGGCAAGTGGGATTGCTCCAGCAGATGCAAACCGATCATCAGGCAAAGCTCATTACTGCGCAAACCAACACCATGGAATGGCTCGGCATTGGCATCGTACCGGCTTCTTATGATAATGGCTTCAACCTCTCAGATAAACAAGACCGCCCGGACCTCTTTGGCGATCAACGCATGCGTCAGGCACTTGCCCTGTGTCTTGATCGTCAAAAAGTTGTGGATACTGTCCTCTTCGGGCTTTCACAGGTCCCTGATACTTATCTCCCGGCCGACCATCCGCTTCACAACGGCAACATTCAAACCTACGAATTCAACCCGGCTTCCGGCAACCAGATCCTCGAACAGATCGGCTGGCTTGATCACGATAAAAATCCAGCCACGCCACGTCAGGCGCTTGGCGTTACCAACGTGCCTATTAACACGCCACTTATACTCAACTATGTTACATCCTCAGCCACACAGCGCAGACAAGTCGCCGAAATATTTACGCAATCACTTGCCGAGTGTGGCATTGGGGTGAACGCCACCTATTTAAACGCCTCCGATCTATATCTGGCTGGTCCAGTAGGTCCACTGTTCGGTCGTCAGTTTGATCTTGCCGAATATGCCATTGGCGTTAACAGCCTTGAGCCGCAATGCAGTTGGTTTACGACGGTCCAGATTCCCACCGCGGATAATAACTGGGTTGGTACGAATATCAGTGGTTACACAAATCCCACCTTCGATGCAGCCTGTCAACAGGCATTGCAATCACTCCCTGAAGACCCCACCTATACTTCTCATCAGGAAGCCCAAGCCATCTTTGCCTCCGAGCTCCCATCTATTCCGCTTTACCTGCGCCTCAAAGTTGCCGCGACACGCCCCGATTTCTGCGGACTGACGCTCGACCCATCCTCGACCTACGCACTCAACAATATCGAAGCCTTTGATTATGGCGAAGCTTGTCCTTAGGCGCTGCGTCTCCTTCGCCCCTTTGACCTGTTTCGGTTTTTAACAAGCCTTTATCGCATCTGGATGTTTTGCCTGACTGTGAGTTTGTAAAATAGTCTCGCAGAACCTTTATGTTTTATCCATTTGGCTGTATAAATCAATGAATATTTTGCTATAATGCATTCATTCTTACATACTGGAGAATCAAGCGGTGAACAACAATAAACCACTATTGGAAGTAAAAGGTTTGAAAACCTATTTCTATACTGAAGATGGCGTTGTTCGCGCGGTGGATGGCGTGAACTTCGAGGTCTATCCTGGCGAAGTTCTCGGTATTGTGGGTGAATCAGGCTGCGGCAAAAGTGTCACGTCCCTTTCCATTATGCGCTTGATCTCCAAGCCCGGAAGAATAGATGCGGGGGAAATTTTATTGGACGGCGCCAACTTACTTAACTTTTCAGAAGAGGAAATGACCAAGGTGCGCGGCAACCGCATCTCGATGATCTTTCAACAACCACAAACTGCACTCAATCCAGTCTTTAAAGTTGGTGACCAACTGGCTGAAGTGTTGAATGTGCATCAAGACCTCGGCAAGGATGCCGGGTGGAAGCGTGCGATCGAGTTGCTGAAAATGGTTGGCGTGCCAGACCCTGAACGGCGTGTTGAGGCATATCCCCATGAATTATCCGGCGGTATGGCACAGCGCGTTATGATCGCCATGGCCTTGGCATGTGTCCCTGAATTGTTGATCGCCGATGAGCCCACCACCGCATTGGACGTTACCATTCAGGCTCAGATCCTCGATTTGATGCGTGATATGCGCCGTGAGATGGGCACCTCTGTCATTCTTATCACACATGATCTAGGCGTCGTGGCAGAAATGGCTGAACGCGTTGCGGTGATGTATGCGGGCGAGATCGTCGAACAAACGGATGTGCAATTGTTGTTCGATGAACCGTTGCATCCGTACACCCAGGGTTTGATCGGCTCGATCCCTGTCCTTGGTGAGATCAAAGAAAAATTGGATGTCATCCCGGGTTCAGTTCCCAACCTGGTGAATCTGCCTCCTGGCTGTCGCTTTGCGCCGCGTTGTCAGGCTCGTTTTAAACATTCATTGACCATCTGTACGGAAGTAAAGCCTGAACTGGAAGAGGTCAAGACCGGTCATTTTGTACGGTGCTGGCTATACCAAAGTTCAGACGAGCACACAGCCCCGCTTAAATTAAATTAATCCCCTTCATTGGAGTATTAGGAATCAATATGGCAACGAATACAAACCAAAAAGGGGAGACCCTTGTAGAAGTAAAAAATCTTGTGAAGTATTTTCCTGTGCGCGCGGGTCTCTTACAGCGTGTGGTTAATCAGGTTAAAGCAGTGGACGATGTTAGTTTTGTGGTTAGAAAAGGGGAGACGCTTGGCATGGTGGGTGAATCCGGTTGCGGTAAAACAACCATTGGGCGTACCATGCTTCGTCTGGTTGAGCCAACCTCAGGTTCTGTAAACTTTGAAGGCAAGGATGTTTTTACTCTGCCGCCGCGTGAGCTTAAGGTTGTACGCCGTGATATGCAGATCATCTTCCAGGACCCATACGCTTCCTTAGATCCACGTGTGCCCATTGGCGAATCGGTGATGGAAGGTTTGCATATTCACAAGATCGGCACACCCAAAGAGCGCGTCGAGATCATGATGCAGACGTTGAAAAAAGTGGGGCTGGAGGATTACCATGCCCGCCGCTATCCGCATGAGTTTTCAGGTGGTCAACGCCAGCGTATTGGTATTGCGCGTGCATTGGCATTACGCCCAAGCTTTATTATTTGTGATGAACCTGTTTCCGCATTGGATGTTTCCATTCAGTCGCAGGTTTTGAATATCTTGAAAGACTTGCAATCTGAATTTGGACTTACCTATCTTTTCATTGCTCATAACCTTTCGGTTGTGGAGCACGTTTCTGATCGTGTGGCGGTCATGTACCTGGGCAAGATGGTTGAATTGACCACTCGTGAAGAGTTGTTCCGTAATCCGCTGCATCCTTATACCAAGGCGCTGATGTCTGCCATCCCAGTTCCGAATCCGCGTTTGAAGCGCCAGCGCACGATCTTGAAGGGCGATGTACCCAGTCCGCTGAATCCACCCAAAGGTTGCCGCTTCCATCCGCGCTGTCCGGTGGCGATTGAAAAATGCTCACAAGAAGAGCCACAGTTCAAGGAACTTTTGCCAGATCACTGGGTTGCCTGTTGGGTGGCCGAGCAGAACTTGTAATCGCACAGCCAGAAAGTAGCTTTATGTCCACACCTTGTATTCTCCTCGTTGACGATCAACGCGACATTGTCCGCCTGCTCCATTCGACTCTGCAAACACTGGGTCATAAATTGGATATTGTTGACGCGCCTTCAGGAGAGGAAGCATTGCTTGAAGCTTCCCGCCGCAAAGTGGACTTATTGGTATCCGATTATCTTTTGCCGGGTATTTCAGGCGTTGAATTGATGCGCAAGATCAAGGTCCGCAACCCGGATATGAAAGTGATCTTCATCTCGGGTATGACGGAACGCAAGGCGCGCGATGAGATGCTGAATGCCGGTGCGATCGCGATCTTTGACAAACCGATTCCGCTGGCGGACTTTTTGGATGCCGTGGAACGCGGACTCGGTCTTGTACAAACCATCTTCCCGCCCGAATCAAGCAAGGAAGCGGAAACTCATCGTCAGTCACTTTCAGAATTGCTGGGTGGCTTTCGCCAGAAGATCAAAGCTGACGCAGTGTATCTGATCAGTGATCGCGCCCGGGTATTGGCGCGTGCCGGTGATCTGCACGATAGCAGTATGGAAGTTTCACTACTCGCAGCGTTGATGGCGATCTATTCTGCCAGTTTGAAAGTTGCGCGCTTTATTCGCCAGGAAAATCTGGAGAATTACCACGTCTTCCGTGGCGGCGATCATGATCTACTTTTGATCCCGGTGGATACAACGCATGCCTTATTATTGGCGGGTAAAGAGCTTGCCAAATCTGACCGAATTTTGCAAACTGTTGAAGGCATGTTGTTCGTGCGTGGCGATGTGGAGAACGTATTGAGGTCACTTGGAGTGGCACCCGAGCTGGTTGGAACAGAAGCAGCCGTCCCTGCAGGTGAAGCGGGCGAAGTAGTGTCGATATTTGAACCCGAAGAAGTCGAGCCGGAACCGGAAGTCGATATCGATGCTTTGTTCGCATCTGCCAGTAAAACCTCGAAGGTGCAGGATCTGGATGCGTTCTGGGATGACGCGATCGAGAAGACCGGGAATATCCCGATCAATCGCGATGTGATCACGTATGAAGACGCCCGCAAGCTTGGGTTCGACCCAGCTAATAGCCAGACCATCCCGTTGCGACAAACGGGTTCGTTGAAAAAGAAGTGACATTGTCCAGCACCATCCGCTGTGATACAATGTGCGCCGTACAGGGGCGTGGTGCAAGGGCAGCACACCAGCCTTTGGAGCTGTGGATCTTGGTTCGAATCCAGGCGCCCCTGCCAAATTTCCCGCTAACGCGGGGCTTATTTTCTGAAACAGGTTTCGCTGGCTACTGCGGTGAGCCTGTTTTTGTTTACCTCACCCCGCTTCGACTTCGCTAACGCTCCGCTCAGCGCGAATGGGAGAAGCATAGGAGATGAAATGAAGGTTACTGCTGTTTTATTGGCGGCGGGTCAGGGCACCCGCATGAAATCATCGCTGCCGAAGGTGCTGCATCCCTTGTGCGGCAAGCCGATGTTGTGGCATGTGTTGGAAGCCTTGAAATCCGCTGCGACTGAAAAGCCGGTGGTTGTGATCGGGCATGGCGCGGATGAAGTAAAAAAATATTTGGGTGATTCTGCCGATTGTGTTTTGCAGGAACTGCAGCTTGGCACGGGGCACGCTGCAATGCAAGCCGAAGCTTTGCTTAAAGGCAAAACGGATTATGTCATCGTGACGTATGCGGACATGCCTCTACTGCGCGGCGAAACTTTTCAGCGACTTGTGGAAACGCAACGTCTCAATGCCGGACCCTTCAGCCTGCTCACCGTTACCGCAGATGATCCGCGTGGCTTCGGGCGAATCGTCCGAAAAGCCGATGGCACAGTGGCAGCAATTGTGGAAGAATATGTCGCCACGCCGGAACAACAACAGATCAAAGAGTTAAACGTTGGCGCGTATTGTTTCAAAGCCGATTGGTTTTGGGACGCTTTACAGCGTATCGAAAAGAATCCGAAAAAAGGTGAATATTATCTGACGGATATCGTTGAGATCGCCGTGAAGGATAATCTGCCCGTGCAAGCTGTTCTTCACGATGACTTTACCGAGACCATCGGCATCAACACGCGCATTCACTTAAGTGAAGCCGAAGCTGCGATGCGGATGCGCATCAATCAGGAACATATGTTGAATGGCGTGAGTATGATGGACCCCACATCGACTTATATCGAAGCGGGCGTGCAAATTGGCAAAGACACAATGATCATGCCGAATACATATTTGCACGGCAGCACGGTGATCGGCGAAGGAAATGTGATCGGTCCGAACACGATCATCCGTGACTCAAAGATCGGAAATAAGTGTAAAGTATTGGCGTCCGTGCTCGAAGGCGCGGTGTTGGAAGATGACGTGGATATGGGTCCGTTCGCGCGGTTACGTAAGGGCGCGCACTTGAAGAGTCATGTCCATATGGGAAATTTCGGTGAGGTAAAAGATTCAACGCTGCATGAAGGCGTGAAGATGGGACACTTCTCTTACATTGGCAATGCCAACATCGGCGCGAATACCAATATCGGCGCAGGGACAATTACCTGTAATTACGATGGTGAAAAGAAACATCACACCGAAATTGGTGAGGATGTTTTCATAGGTTCCGACACGATGCTGGTCGCGCCGTTGACATTGGGCGCGGGCGCGCGGACCGGTGCAGGCGCAGTGGTAACCAAGAATGTGCCGGAAGATACCCTGGTCGTGGGTATGCCTGCGCGTGCGATCAAGAAACTAGAAAGAAAGACGAAGAGTAAATAAATATTTATACCGTCCTGAAGGTTTGAGTAGCTCAATAAAGTTTGCAAGGAACCTTCGGGACGTTTGCATAAGGACAATAGCATGTCTCTTACACAAAATGAAAAACAATCTCTAATTGATTTAGCCAATACTGCCCGTCAACGCGCGTATGTGCCTTATTCCAGGTATCATGTGGGCGCAGCATTGCGTACAAAGACAGGTCGCATTTTTACTGGTGTCAACATCGAGAATGCCGCGTACCCACAAACCATGTGCGCCGAACGCGTGGCGATCTTCAAAGCGGTTTCAGATGGGGAAAAAGAATTTGATGCGATTGCGGTTGTGACAGATAACGGGGGTTCACCTTGTGGTGGCTGCCGTCAGGTGCTGGCTGAGTTTGGATTGGATACGCTCGTTTTGCTTGCCAACGGCAAAGGGGAATTGCTGAAAGAAATGACCGTAAATGAATTATTGCCCGAGGCGTTTACGCCGGAGAAGTTGGATAGGTAAACATGTATATAGGTAGACACATGTTTACTTGTTTACTTGTATCTCTCTCTACGTACACCCATGCCTGAAACCAAATTTCGTTCCTTCCGTGTGGATGCAGTTGTGCTTCGTCATAGTGATTATGGCGAAGCCGATCGCTTGTTGACCATGTACACGCGCCAATTGGGGAAGACGCGCGCTATTGCAAAAGGTGCGCGCAAGATCGCCTCACGCAAAGCCGGTCACATTGAACCGTTCACACATGTCAGATTGCAGCTCGCAAAGGGACGCGATACGTTCCTCGTCACCCAAGCGGATACGGTGGATGCCTATCTGCCATTGCGCGAAGATTTGATTCTCACGAGTCAAGCCTCGTATATCATGGAATTGCTGGATCGCTTTACCTACGAAAATGATACTGAGAACACAGCCACGTTTCGGCTGCTGACGGATACCCTTGCCCGCCTCGCCGCTAAAGAAGACCCCTGGATCGTCACCCGTTATTATGAAATGCGTTTGCTCGATTACATGGGCTTTCGCCCACAACTTTTTGAGTGCGCCAACTGTGGACGCGAGATCACCGCTGAAGATCAATTCTTTTCGTTCAGTGCGGGCGGTGTAGTTTGTCCGCGTTGTGGACAGGGGTTGCCGAATTTGCGAAATATTTCTGTGGAAACGCTCAAGTACCTGCGACACTTCCAGCGTTCCAGCTACGCAGAGGCTTCTCGGGCAAGACCCAGCCCCGAGGTCCAGCAGGAGGCGGAAATCCTGATGCAGGGTTATTTCACATATTTACTGGAAAGAGAATTGAATACACCGGGGTTCTTGAAAAAGATCAGAGAATAAAAAATCACCGTGCAGGTGATTGTTTATTTGGGCTTATTTCTCTGGAGTCTTCAAAAATTCCTGCAGGTTCGTGAATGTTGCCTGCAGCGTTTCATGGCGCGCTGTATATTTTCTTTCCTGTCCCTGGATGTTCATGTTGACGAGACTCGCCAGACGCAATTCGTTCAAATGATGCGTAACGGTCGGTGCGCGCAAGTGTAACCGCCTTGCGATCTCGGAAGGGGCGAGGTCTTCATGGGAAAGATAAAAAAGGATTTTTAAGCGGGTTGGGTCTGCCAGTGCTTTGAGCGATCGCACCAGCCCATCGGGTAATGATTCGCCAGGGATCAAAGGCATATCTGCCGGGCGTGCGCCGAATACCAGCAGCAGGGTGTCCTTATCGAATTTTTCGAAGAAGATCAACGGGGTGGTCCAAAAAGCGGGAGCAATGATAACTTTTTTTGCGCGAAATTCATCCCCCATTTGAATGCCCTGGGTGAGATCAAAGAATAACTCTTCGAAGCTCATCGTAGGCGCAAGGTTTTGAGCACGCTCCAACCCAGCTTTGAGGACTGGTTTGACGCGTTTCTCTTCCTCTTCAAAGAAAGCCTGATAATAAGCCTGGATGGCGGAGAGATAACCTTCGCCGAGTTCTTCGGGACGGCTCCACCAATCGAGGCAGCGTTCAATGGCTTCTCTCTTTATTCCGCCGTGTTTTTTCGCAAAGGCTTTCAGGAAGAATTCAACATCTTCAGATTTCCAGGTTCCATCTGTGGCGATGCGCCGCATGGTTTCGTTGAATTTCTTGTGCTTTTCCGATTCCTCCGGATTCTCGGCCGTGATCGGTTCATCAATGCATTGCAGTTTAAACATCCGCTCAGCGGGTGGGATCTGTTTCAAAGCCCAAAGGGCGCTGATCGCATCTTTGGGCGCTGGCAGACTATGCAACCACTTAAGCGGTACACCGGTGATGGGATAGACATCCTCCAGCAGTTTACGTTCAATCGCCGGTATCCGTGAGCGGACACCGGCGGCGTAGGATGGACGAATTCCAAAATACTCTGGCTCGTGCAGAACGTGCAGGCTTATGAAAAGCTCATAAGCGGTGCCAAAATCCCATTGGATCTCCGGAGTGGTTTGATCGCTCATGCATTCTTTCTGGAAAGTTTGGTATACACACTGCGGGATTTTAGGTTATTGCCAAGGTTGACCAATAAATTTCCGAGATTCAAGGCAACTGCATCCCATAGTTTGGGGGAGTAGGGTGTGGCGGATTCTATGAGACGGGCTTCTTCACTGAGCTGTAGAAACCGGACATGGTCTCTCTTAGCTTTTCTGAGGAGTACTTCCTGATTTATTTCAAACATTTCAACTCTCCTTACTGGTCTGGTACTGATAAATTAGATTAGGCAAATGGCTTTAGTAGCCGGACATCTGTGTTAGACTAGCGTCTAATTAGATAATAATCTAAGTCAATATAGCTGTCAAGAGGTGACTTTTGTAGATTTGTCACTTTAAAATGTTTTGGCTTTGCTTGTTTTTCTCCCAAATAAATAACGCCACATTATTTCTTGCGTTTTACTTTGACACGTTTCTTTTTTGTGAACCGCAGATCCATATGTTGGGTGTGAATCGCCTCTTCTGCTTTTACATGATCTGAGACATAACCCAAACGGCGCATGGTGATACGTCGCAACCAGTTGAAAATATATTTGCGCATCAGGTCTTCTTCATAGGGGTGTGGGATGGTGGTGGCGTTCTGGAGGGCAGTTCTTAATTCTGCCGCAGTTGTTCCCGGGAATTCGGTCATGCCCGTGCCGATCGCCCAATACACATGCGCATCACTCCCCGCAGTTTTTGCGAACGGCAGATAGGCTGACAGCCTCTGTACCTTTTCATCGAAAGGCTGGGTGGTCATGTTGTAAACTTCAATGCCGCGCAGAACGTTCTTGAGCGCAGGTTTGTTCAATACGCTGATCACATGGTCCATGCTTAAACTGCCGGGTAATTGATTGAATGGATGTGGAGCGACTGCAATACCGCCCAATCCGCCGATATGTTTTAGAGTCTCGTCCAATGATAAACCGCGCGGGGGGATTTTCTCGATGAACAAAGCCAGCAAATGCCCGTCCCGCGTTGAAACTTCCACACCGGTGACCACTTCCAGATTGTATTGTGATGCCAGTTCACGCGCATCGAATGCGCCGCGAATATCATCATGGTCAGTGACCGCGATGACACTCAAGCCAACGCTCGAGGCTTGCTTGAGCACGCCGCGCACCGTGGTGGTGGCGTCGTAACTATAGATCGTGTGGATGTGAATATCTGCTAAGCCCATAATAGGTTGTGCCTAAAAAAGCGGATGCAAAGTATAGCCGCTTGTTTGCAAGACGACAATTATATCGTTATAAAATTAAAGATTCTGTAAGTTTTATTAAAACCTTCAGTGCATGCGTTTGCCCCAATTCAACACAAAGATCCACGCGATCAGAATGACGATTGGCTTTAAGAATCTCCACAACAGGATCTGGAACCAGCGCCACTTGAGCGGATAAATAATATACGTGATGACCCAACGCGCGATCAAAGTTTGACCCAGTGCGCTTCGCACTACCCGACGCTTGTATCTGCGAAATGAGAATTCATTACGCTGAAGCGACTCGCTGATCTCACGGGCTGCAATTGCTCCGTATCCCAATGCGATGCTGATGCCTTCACCAAAGATCGGATCTGCCCCCACAGCATCACCCACCAACAACACCCGTGGCACAGACATTTGATTCTCAGGGCTGAACCAGCGGATGGGGTGTCCTTTGATCTCGTAATCATTTAGATCGAATCCGAAACGGGACATTTCTTGCGCAAGCGCTTCTTTTAATTGCGGGCGTTTTTCACCAGCGAGCAGGTTTGTATCGTAAATGCCCCAACAGCGCATGGCTTCACCTTTGATCTGTGTGGGGAAATCCCAGATATAACCAGCGATGTTGTTTGGAACGGGAGAAAACTCAAAATAGGCAGCCCCCTCCCGTCCTCCCCCAATTTCGGAGAAATTGGGGGAGGTGCCCGGAGGGCGGTGGGGGTAGGAGGGAGTAATCACCTCTAATACACGCGCTGTATTAACAGTTGCATTGGGAAAGATCGTGCGGCGCGTGATGCCATTCGAGCCATCTGCACCAACCACAACTTGTGTATGGAATGTTCCATGATCCGTTTCAATGGTCACGCCATCTTGAGTGCGAATAATATTCTTTACTGAAATCCCCTCTCTAATTTCTACGCCTCTACTCTCTACCTTTTTTGCCAGCCAGTGATCGAACTCATCGCGGCGGATGACGCGCAGGATGTGTTGTCCGCGCATGCGGATGTTCAGCCCCTTGCCTGCAAAATCAAAGTGAATGTTATCCGCTGTTACATGGGGAACTTCGTTGACGTCCAAGCCCAGGCGTTTGAGCAGAATCTCTGCGTCGATGGTGAGCCCGCCAGCGCAAAGTTTGAAGCGTGGATAATGTTCCTTTTCGAGAATCAGGATGCGGGTGGCGAGATGCGGAGCAACACCTGTACTTGCGTCATGTGCAAGTGTCCGCTGGAGATGCAAGGCGGTGGAGAGTCCGCTGGGTCCGCCGCCGATGATGATGACATCGTAATCCATTCGGATCGATCAGGCGTAGGCGCCCGACCACGTTTCGAAGTGGCGTTCATCGTGCTCATTGTCTGTATAAAAAGTGATGTAGGTGAGCGCCTTGTATGGAACGAACTTTTTCTCTTTGGGATCTTTGCGTGCTAGATCGAAGTAGGTGTGCCATGTGCCCGAGTTGAAGAAGATCTGATTGCCGCCAATGTCATCGAAATCGAGCGGGATGGTCTCATGATGATGGGTGTGCCCGTAGATAATGTAGCGTGCCGTGTTATCGAGGAATGCTGGTTCTTGTAAGGCGAATTCAGCAAACGAATGGTCGCCGCCCGATACACCCCGGTTTTGTAATCGGTAGATCAATTTATCGATGGTGTTGAAGGAAACGACCTTTGAGATTTTTATCGCCGCCTGCATTTTGTCCACGATATCGATACCGAATTTATCCTTCGCTTTCACAAAATCCAGATGTAGGAAGTTCTCGGCGAGGTCATCCCATATTTTTTTTAATTCTTTATCCCGCACACCCAGTAATTTGTTTTCGTCGGAAAGTTTTCTGATCTGTCCGCTGATCCACAGCGGAGTTGCTAATGAAGGGCGGACGTTCGTGATATGCCGCAGGTTGTCCACGATTTCATCATTGATCTCGGGTCTGCGCTTTAACTCTTCAGGGTAACGGTTGCAGACCTCCATGGTGAAGACATCGCCCATGGTAGCATAGTCGCGTCCTTTTTCGGCATCGAAGTTGAAACTGTCAAAAATATCACCGTGACGACAAAAGACCTTGTACTGCGAGAATAGTCTTTCGATCTCTGGTGATTCATCCGCCTGCCAGGGAGAAGCCGGGTCTATTTTGCGCAGGTCATAAGGGAATGGCGAGGGCGGGTTGCTCAGCCCCATGGCGTCGATGATCTCCTGGCGGATCTGGTCGAATTCCGGACCTGTCAGATGGTAGTACCAATCATGATTGCCGACCATATAATGAAAGCGCACTTTGAGTGGAGTCTTGTTCAATCCGCTGGTGTCACGATCGCCGCTGCCATCGACCGTGTCAAAATCAATGAATTCGCCGTTTGCCAGCTTGCGCATGACATCCATGGCACCTTCGTTCTTTTTGAGAATGGCGCGCGTGACCTCCAGCAGTTTCGGTGCGAACTTGGGATCGTTCGTGTCGCTCCACGGGCGGATATAGTTCTTATCGTTCGGCTCTGTGATGCGGACGTGTTCCTGACTTTCAACGGTATCTTCCTGCCCTGCGAGAGGAAACAACCATTTGATGGAGTGCAGCGGATCGAGAATATCGCCCATGAGAATGACATCCAGTTCTTCGATCGGGTGATACTTCCCATTCCGCACGGAGGCGAAGTGCGCATCCTGGCGCAGGCGTTTGGCGAACAGGTAGAACGCACTGGCAGGTATGGACGCGGCGGTCGTGCCGTCGCCAAGATGAAGGTCACTGATAACAACGAGCATGGCATCTCTCCTCTGTGATCGATGATTGCAATGCGTTTATTATAGTCCACTTGGGCGGGGTATAATCTTTAACACGAAAAGGAAAGATTTATTATGGCCCGTAAAATTCTCGCATGGACATTGCTGGTACTGAGTTCGATATTTTTCCTATTGAGCATTGTGGGTATTGGCGCGGTGTGGATCTACAACGAGCCGCTGACCCAAAAAATGACTGGTCAACTAAAGGAAGTCGATAGCGAACTGGCTTTGGCACAAACCACGCTGGGCTCTTCACGCGTGGAACTTGAACGTGCCTTGCGTATCGTGGATGCGACCGAGAAAGTGCTTGAGAAACTTGCAGAGCAATCCACCAGTGCAGAAAGCCTTCTGGATGGTATTCAGAATACCCTGGATGGCAAACTGCTCCCTGAATTGAAGGCGACGCGTGAACGTATCAATGCGGCACGCGATGCCTTGGAAAATCTGCAATCGGTCCTGGCTGGGATCGGCAGTTTTATCCCTGGCGTTGACCTGAGCGCACCCGACAAGATCGTGACAGACTTGATCACCTCCGCCAATTCATTAGACTCTGATATCGCGAATGCGGAGGCTATTGCCAAACAAGCCTCCACATTTGTCAGTGATACATCCTATCTCCTGGGCGGCGACTTGACCGAAACCAGAAGCAGCCTTGAAACTTTTCTCACAGCGATCAAAGCCTATGAACAAAAGGTGACAGATTGGCGTACGCAAGTTGCGGATTTGATCGAAGCCTTGCCAATATGGATCGACCGTACAGCGCTCAGCCTGACGATCTTCCTCCTCTGGTTCGCTCTTTCGCAGTTCGGCCTGTTCCTGCATGGACTCAGTATCCGCCGCGGAAACGATCCACTGGAGGTGTTGCGCCAGCAAAAATATCACCAAGAGGAGTTTGATATTTCTTGACTTAGAACGTATGTTCTAATAAAATAGCCTTCCTGTTTCTCCTCACCCACTTCCAAAAGTGGATTTGACCGATCTTGGTTTTATAGCAGGATCAGGAATTGGCTTTGTGCATGAAAAAATCAATACAGCAGATCAATATATTTCTGGTTCATGCCCATAGTGACAGGGAAATTGTTCATAAACTTTATGCACGCCTAATCAAAGATGGGATCTGTGTCTGGCTAGATGCGAAAAACCTCCAACCCGGGCAGGACTGGCAACACGAGATCCGCAAGGCGATCCTCAAAAGTGATGTGGTGCTCGTCTGTCTTTCGCGCGGATTCAATGAACAGCAGGGTTATCGTCATGAAGAGTTGAAGCTTGCGCTCGAAAAAGCAAAATTACGCATTGATAATGAGATCTTTATCATCCTGGTGCGGCTCGAAAAATGCGACATGCCCGAGGCGTTGAGTCACTTACAGCGTGTTGATCTGTTTGAAACAGGCGGGTATAAAAAACTACTCCGCGCTTTGCGGGAATATGCAGTGCCAAATATATAAATAACATACTCTATATCCTGGGTGTGCTGTTTGCTTTCGGTTGTATAATCTCAACGCTACAAAATCAATTCACGAAAGATTTTCTTCATAGTCATCCATTATGTTCAATGCAAATCGTCGCCTCAAAGTATTTATTTATCATCTGGATAATGATCAGGATATTATAAAGACCCTCTGCGACCGACTCGATCTCAATAATGTAGACGCCGTGCTGCCGGAGGATGTTGAGTACAGAACCGTCAGCGAGGAGTCTGATGATGAACAGCCTCAGCAGGCACGGGGTCAGAAGGACGCGTTCCGTAGGACAGTCCAGAATGTGGATGTTGTCTTGTTCTGTCTTTCAGAGGTCTTTAATGAGGTCGTGTCCCTCACGAATGCGGAATGGCAGATGGCGCTTGATGCGGCTTTGGAAAAACGTCAGGGTGATATCTATATCCTGCCAGTGTGTTTGAATGAATGCCTGGTCCCCGAGCGGATGAAAAAATGGCAGCCCATCAAGCTGCACGAAAAGGGCGGGTATCAAAGTTTGATGTATGCGCTAAAAGTGCGGGCAGATAAATTAAAAGTGGAACTCATGCCGCGCGCCGAATGGAAGGAGAACCCGTTCGTAACCGATACGCAGGCGGAAGAGAATGGACGGGTTGCACCGCGCATTTCATTTCTGGTTTGGGCTGTGTTCTTCGCAATCATCTTTTTCAGTATTTTTGTTTTGTTTCAGATCAATGCGGGCGGCAGCGCCTTCGCAACTCAAACTGCCGGTTCAGTTCAATCATTGGCAGAAAAAGCCACGCAGGTTGTTGTGGCGCGTGCTACAGATCGAGCCGCAACCGTAACAGCAGATGCATCGGTATTCACTGAACGCCGCATACAGACCGAAGTTTTTCTTACCGGGGCGGCGTCTACCGCAACGGTTGTGGCCGAACAGGCGCTCATCACACCGACTGTGACACTCACCGTCGTCTCCCTGCCAACCCAGATCGTCGATGGCAACAGCCTGATGGTGCTCGTGCCGGATGGAAATTTCATCATGGGACAGAATGGTATTACCGATGCAGATCCTGTGCATATGCTGCGATTGCCCGCCTATTACATTGATCAATATGAAGTGACCAATGCCCGCTACAAAGAATGTGTAAATACGGGTGAATGTCAGCCGCCCGCAGTGACGAGTTCTCAGACGCACCCTAATTATTATGATGCGCCCGAGTTTGTAGATTTCCCCGTGGTCAATGTGAATTGGAACATGGCGCAAGCCTACTGTGAATGGCGTGGTGCACGCCTGCCCACCGAAGCAGAGTGGGAAAAAGCCGCGCGCGGCGCCAATGGATTGGTGCAGCCCTGGGGCGATGAAACCGGTTGTTTCTTTGCAAATTATAATGCCTGTGTAGGTGATACCTCGGTTGTGGATAATTATGTGATCGGCAGAAGCGTGTATGGCGCTTTGAACATGGCTGGCAATGTTGCCGAGTGGACAAGCAGTCTTTTTACATCGTATCCCTACGACTCAAAAGATGGACGTGAAGACCCCGCTTCCACCGGACCCCGCAGCCTGCGTGGTGGATCCTGGGCTTCTGCCCCCGCTGAGATCTTGACCTATATCCGCTTCAGCCTCGACCCAACCTCCTATCGCAACGATCTTGGCTTCCGCTGTGTTCGTGATGCGACAAGGTAGTTAAATCTTTATGGTTTTAGTTGTGTAATGTCAGAGTTGGAAAATTAAAAGATCTTGTGGTCAGATAACCATGCCCAATCCATCTTCCTGCCTTGTTGATGGTCACATCAACAGGGGCAGAGCGTACTTATTTCGCCCGTTTTCTACGTTGTTTATGGGCGAACATTGCTTCGTCTGCTTGAGAGAGAAACTCCTCCATGGTGATGGTTGAATTCGGGTCTATGCGGATAGCCCCTAGGCTGAATGACAATTCCTGCAAACTTTCAGCCTGAAGATTATAGGCATCCACATTGCTTTGTAAGAGCGCTTGCATGCCAGCGATATCGCTTTCGGTCGCGTCAATAAGCAGGGCTACAAATTCGTCACCACCCATACGACCAATCACATCTGAATCACGAAATGTATCTGTCAAAATGCGGGCAAAATGAGTTATAGCCATATCGCCAGCCGCATGGCCAAAGGTGTCGTTGATATATTTTAAGCTGTCCAGATCTACATATATCAGACACAAGGAATAGCCAGCACGCCGGGCAAATTTCAACAGCCCGGTGGCAAGGATCATAAAGCCGCGCCGGTTGTTCAAGCCGGTTAATCCATCAGTCAGCGATATGTTGCGTAGGTGTTCATTGGCTTTCTCCAACTCCGAGACTTTTTGGTAGAGTTTATCAATCAGCAGTTGAAGGTGTGTCTGATGGAGTTGTCCAGTATTGGGCAGTCTGGAAGATGTAATGGGGTACTTGAGAGATTCATTCACTGCCCGTAATATCTCATGCGGTTCGGCGGGTTTTCTGAGAATGTATTGAACTCCACTGGCGCGTGCCAGCCTGTGTATTTCTGATTCGTCATAATTGGTGGTATGAAAAATGATAGGTACTCCCGCCAGAAGAGGTTCAGCTTGTAGTCCACGCACAAGTGTAAATCCATCCATGTTTGGCATGGTAGTGTCAGTGATGATCAAATCGGGGAGTTCGCCTCGCGCCAGTTCCAATGCCTTGACGCCATCATCAGCTTCCAGCAGGCGATGACCGAAATTACTTAGCAAAGTAATGTACGAGCGGCGGTCAGTTGAGTTAACATCAACAATGAGGATGGTTGCCATTATGCTTCACCTTTACTGTGTTTATGAGCAAATGCATTAATAGATAATAGCACAATTCTTTTAACATATAAGTTAAAAAGCAAACTAAAAGTAATCCTCAAGGGCTACTATAAATCAAAACTCCTTTCATTCAGAAAAGGAGTTTGTGGAATGAGATAATTGAATTAACAAACGGGAAGTACACTGACAATTACTCTGGAAACGGGAATTTCTCCAACAGATCCCAGCGCTCGGTGCCTTTCTGCACGGTCCACTCAAGATATCTGACCGTAAAGGTAAGCCCATTGCCGACGCCAAAGGTCGGGTCTTTTATCTGTGTGGACGTGTTTTCTGGTAAATCGACGATTTTTATATGTGGCAGCCAATTCTGGGATTGATAGGGATAACTGTTACAGCCCATTTCGCGGGCGATCTCGCCGAGGTCGTTATAGATGTTTTCCAGGTCTGGCGTTTTCTCTGCCAGCAGCCACAAGCGGCCCTGTTGATTGTTGACATTCATGCGGGCAATACTTCTAACCTTGACCTCAAAGGGACGTAATTTCAGGGCATACTCCTCCAGCCGTTTTTTCAAAGCCACAAAATCATCCACATCTCGAAGTGCCTGCAGGGTTAAATGCAGGTCAATAATTGGGGTCCCATTAACCACACGCGCTTTTTCTTCTGAAAGGTTATATAAGCTGGAATAATCATCGCTCTCGGGCCTGACAATGATAAAGGTGGATTTGCCGTTTAAAATTGACGCTTCCATGATTTCCGTTTCCTTTACTCTGTTCCTATACAGCTCAATATGGGCTTCGCCGTCATTCCTTCCCACACCATAATTCCATGCGAGCAGACCGCGATGTAAATCCTCTTGCCAAACCGTCCGAAGCCTATTTTCCAGTTCTGGTATGCTATTTTTCGTTGATGTGATCTTGAACTCGTCGCCGGCGCGTTCGGACCGGAACACCAGGAACCCGTCATTTTTTGTGAAATGCCTAAAAAGCATGTTCGAAAACCGTTTGAGATCCTGGTCGATCGCAACGCTTCCATAACGCGCATTCCCTTCGTGCATATTCAGCATGTCTGTGAGCGCCACGCTTTGAATGGCTGTATTGTTGTTCAAGTACCAATTTGCGCCAAGTCCATTGAGCGTTCCGGTGAGGGGATCCTTGGTTACTATGTTTTCGACGATGCTTTTGGTGATCCGAACCTGCTCAATGGTTTGTTGCTCCAATGTGGCGGGCAATGCCAATGCACAGATTTTATCTATTAGTCTTTCATAAGGCGTATTAAACTCATGCCAACTTTGGTAGCTGTTATTTCCCTCGATACGCCTTGGGATCTCCGAATGACTCTCCAGGATGGTTTGTCTGATGACCACGGGCCTGAAGGTCTTTCTCTGTTTTTGAAGCTCATTCTCAGTCTCGGTTTCTGTAAGACCCGTGCCAAAATCCCAGGTCAGTAGAGAGTCCAGTTCCTGGTTGCCGTACAGCTCTGACAACAGGCGCTTAATACCCTGAGGCGTTTTCGCAGTGGAAAATATCCTGAATTCATCACTACCGGGAGACCTGCGGACAAAATTGCCCTCAGCCAGAGTGAACAAGGACATCAATTGAAAAGCCAGTTTGTGCAACTCCGAATCGACCACCAGGGTGCCATACACTTTGTTGGCCTGCCGCAGGTCATAGATGTCGATCTTTGCCATGCCTTTAATAATATGCTCATCAGACACCAGCCACTTTCCAGCCCGCGCATTAAGCGCATGCGTGATGGAGTCATAGAGTGCCAGATCATTGGCATTCTTCTGTATGCCGGAGAGAAAGTCTGCAAACCATCCCATCTGGTATCCAGTGATCGGCAGTGCTCGAAACAGATGCTCCAGTTCCTTAAATGCTTGCAGGAAGATCTTTAGCTCATTATCCATTTTCTAATTGCTCGGGGGTGCTCGGCTGTGATTGCGCTTTCAGGATCTCAGCGTGAATGGCCCGGCTTTTTTGAATTTCATACTGCATGCCCTGCTGTTGAAAACCCTCGATCGCCTCATTGACCAGCGTTAGTGCGGTCTTTATACCTATGCCGGTCTCGAGACATACGGAAGCCAGCCCAAGTTGCCCCTTGGCGAGTTCATCCACCCTGCCAAATTCCTCCGCAGTCTGAATACCCTCTGTGAAAAAACGCCTGGCTTCGTCATAATTTTTTTCCTTGAGTGCTACAAAGCCCAATCCGTTCAACGCGTAACTGATATGCCGGACGGGATCTTTGCGTACCGGGTCCTGCCAGGTATCCAGGGCTCTTTGATACCACTGTTTGGCTGCCTGAATGTTTCCACGTTCATATTCGAGATCACCCAGACCATACTCCGCGAAGCCTTTGCTGTATATGCCATAGTCATCGCTGATGAATTCCGCGCTGGTCCTGAGGACATCCTTCAATAATTTTTCGGAGCGGTCAAAATGACCCAGGCGTAATTCGACAGTGCCCAGAGACCTTTTCGCAGCCGCGATCAACAGTTCATCCTCAGTTTTGGTCGTAGCGGCAAGCGCCTCTTCAGCCCAGTGCAAAGCCCTCAAATAATCACCCTGATAGAAATAGATCCAGGATATATTTCTGGCAAAGGTGCTTACGGATTTCCAATCCATTAATAATTTTGCAGCGCTTAATGCCGCGTGCGCCAACGTCATGCGGTCGTACCAGTAGGCGCGCTGCCATAATACACTGCCGAACTGAATGCCGATCTGCACCAGTATCTCCGCGATGTTCGCGGTCTGTTTGGTCAGTGAACCGGAACCGGGTTGTTTGCGTTGTATGGATTTGTAGCACCATTGTGCCACGCTCAGAATGTTGTTGCGATCCAATAATAGATCGTCGTAGCCCCGCCATTCCTTGAAACTGCTTTTTTGCGAAAGAAACTTCACATGGTATTGGGCCGTCTTTAGTTCAGCCTGCTTGATGAACTTGCGATCGTCTGCGAATTGGGTGCGGATGAACCGGCGCGTCAGAGGCAGGATGCTAAAGTAACCCCGATCCGGTTCAGGTTCGATCAGGGTTAACTGTAAAAGGTCGCTGATCGCGTTATCGAAGTAGTCGCTGTCTTCAATACCGGCAATTTCCTGTAGGGCATTTCTTGAAACAGCCTCCGGCTGTAATGCCAGCAGGAACAGGATCTTTTTCTCATTATCGTGGCGCAGCAGGCTCCAGCTGTGATTGAAGCAATATTGCAGGATCGGGGTGTTGGTATCCAGGCTCAATTTATCCAGAACCTGCGTCACAGAGTAGCCCAGAACGGCGATCTGGCCATGGACCCACAATAAAGCCAGCGGAAGTCCTCCGGTGAGATCGACCAGGTATTTATTCTGGTCTTTGGTAAGTTGGATGTTCTTTTGCTGGGCATCCCATTCCAACAACGCCTGACTTTCATCGAAGGACAAGCCCTGCAAGCGGATGATCTGGCCCTCGGCGACCCGTTCGCGGGAGGTGATGACGACCTTCAGGGTGGTGGGTGATCTGCGCAGGAAATCCAGAATATCGCGCTGTTCATTTTTTGACAGGGTTTCGAAGTTATCAAGGATCAGGAGCGTGATGCGCCTCGCCAGCAGCTGATAGGCGCTTTTGACCTGATCTTGAATGGACAAATTCCCAATGGTGGGATTCCCCAGATTGGCGCCAATGGTGATCAAAATGTCTGATAGGGTTTTGGCTTCCGCTAGCACGGGCTCAATGCCATGCAGGGTCAGAACAGATTCCTTGGCGGAGATCCAGATCACGGCTTCGAAAAGATCGTTCTCAATGCACTGATAGCCCACTTCGATGGCAAGCGTTGATTTTCCGATCCCGCCAACACCTTCAATGCCTACGATAAAGGTCCGGCTGTTTGGCTGCAAGGACTGCAAAATGGCATTGATCTCTGGTTGTCGCCCCACAAAATAAGGTCGTCTGGGCAGGCTTGCCAGCGCAGTTGATCTTTCAAGTTCCTTGCTGCCGGTGGTGAGACCCTCGATCTTCTTGGTGTAACGCAGGATCGCCTCTCTTTCCATGGTGGCGCTATTGATGAGATGCAACGGCGGATCAGAACCATAGCGTGCCATCATCTCCTCAAGGGTGTAGAGGTTCTTTTGGTGCAAAGAGATCATCGTTTCAAGATGAGAGATTTCTTCCTTGTCCATATCACACCTTATGTTTTAACTGCCTGGGTTGATGTCTTTTTTGTAAACTTTCGACAGAACAATTTCAAGTTTCTTGATGGTCTCAGCCATGGAGTTTTCGGCATCCGTCATATTGTGCATGATGATCGGCGGCACCAGTGCGCTCCCCCATTTTGCATATTGTTCACTAGCCAGGTGATAATTACGAGAATGGGTTTCCAGTAACCTGACCAGGTGTTGGACTTCCGCTTCGTGGTTTTGCCACAGGCGCTCGTCGACCTTGGAGGTCAGCAGATCCTGCTTGATCTCCTTTGCCTTTTCAGGCTCAGGGAGAGCTGGTTCGTTTGCTGATTTCTGGTCTTCGCTTTTGGCGGAAGCAGCGCCTGACTTTCTGCGTTCGCGGCGTTCCTCCAGAATCTTGCGGCCCTCTTCGAAAACGAAGTCGATGGCTTTTAACAGTATTGGGAGTTGAATAGGGTCGATCATGGTGTCCTCCAATTCTTAACGCGGAATTTAAGTATAGCACAGGCGCACAGGGACAGGTAAAACCCCAGCGCTGGACCTTTTATCTGTTGACTACGTGTATCGAACATCTGCCGCGATACATCAACGCGGACTTTATGGATCTTTGCCTTGCTGCTCTTTAGCATCCCATGTGTGAAACCTGCGAGTATGAGCCCCATGACTTTACAAGGACAGACTGTGCGCGCATAACAAATTGCAATTAACGAATTATGGGGCGCAACGGAAACTGATTTATAATTTCCTCATCATGAGAGGATAAAGATGACCGATCTTTCTGGGCAATATCTCGGACGCTATTATCTTGCAGAACGACTCGGAGAAGGGGGTATGGCAGTCGTTTATAAGGCATATGATACGCGGCTGGAACGTGATGTTGCGATTAAGATTATTCGAAGCGGGGCATTTCCCCCCGACGCTTTGGGTGAACTCTTAAAACGTTTTGAGCGTGAAGCTAAATCCCTTGCGAAATTATCACATCCCAATATTGTCAAAGTGTATGACTATGGCGAGCACGAAGGTTCACCCTATCTGGTGATGGAATATTTACCGGGTGGTACGCTGAAGAAACTCCTCGAGAAGCCGATGCCCTGGCAGGACGCAATTCGTTTGATTCTGCCGATTGCGCGCGGAGTGGCGTATGCTCATCAACGTGGAATTTTGCATCGTGATATCAAGCCTGCGAATATCCTGATCACCGAAAGCGGCGAGCCCATGCTTTCAGACTTTGGCATTGCCAAACTATTTGAAGTTGACCAGACCACAGCTCTAACTGGATCGGGTATGGCGATCGGCACGCCCGAATATATGGCACCCGAGCAATGGACAGGCATCACCAGCCCGCAATCGGACTTGTATTCGCTCGGGATCGTGTTGTATGAAATGGTGACAGGCCGTAAACCCTACGTGGCGGATACACCTGCGGCGATCTTGATCAAACAGGCAACAGAGCCATTACCAAGTCCGCGTAAATTCGTTAATGATCTACCTGAGCCATTGGACCTAGTTCTGATCAAAACGCTGGCAAAGGAACCGAAGGATCGTTATGGAGATTTGAAAGCCTTTATAGGCGGGTTGGAGAATCTCGGAGTGGGTATGCCTGCTGTTCCTGCTCCTGAACAGCAGCCTGCAGGTCCCGTCACCCAGCAGACTTTGCTCCAGGATGCTGGTGAGACGATCCGTGCCGCGGTTGCGGCTGAGCAAGCTGTACAGGATGAGACCATACTTGCTTCTGTTGAGCAGGCTGAACCCGGGCAGAGCGAGCGTCAGACTTCTCAAAAAGATAGCATTGCAGCCAGACTCGCAAAATTTTTTACAACAAGTCTTCGATCTGTATTTGCAAAATCCCGCAACAAAGTTCCGGTTATAGCAATCGTCGTTTTCGTTGTTGGTATGGCAGGCTTTGTTTTCTTCAACCGATTAAGTGCGCCCCCTTTGTTCTTTTCGGGTGTTTCGGATGGGGATATCCAGATTTACTCGTTTAAGAGGGAGACTGTCACTCAAATTACGCAGACCGTTGGAGGGGTCAGGAATTGGTCGCCAGCCATTGACGTGGGTGGAAAAATTTATTTCACATCAGACCGAACGGGGCAGGCGGAGATCTTTGGGTTTGATAGCAATACCGGGGAACTCTGGCAGATCACAGATACACCCGGGCAGGCAGAAAGCTGGTCGCCGGCGATTGGGTCTGACGCGAAAATCTATTTCACATCCAACCGGACAGGGAAGGCGGAGATCTTTGGGTTCGATAGCAATACAGGAGAACTTTGGCAGATTACAGATACACCTGGGCAGGCAGAAAGCTGGTCGCCGACCATCGGGATTGGCGCAAATATCTATTTCACATCCGATCGAACGGGGAAGGCGGAGATCTTTGGGTTTGATAGCAATAGCGGGGAACTCTGGCAGGTCACAGACACGCCCGGACAGGCAGAAAGCTGGTCGCCAGCGATTGGGTCTGACGCGAAAATCTATTTCACATCCAACCGGACAGGGAAGGCGGAGATCTTTGGGTTTAATACTAAAACGGGAGAACTATGGCAGGAAACCGATACACCTGGGCAGGCGGAAAGCTGGTCGCCGGTCATTCGAGGGCGGAACATATACTTTACGTCTGACCGATCAGGTATGTCACAAATTTATTTACTCGACTCAGAGGAACTCGCTGTGACGGATTTTGAGAGTTGGACGAAAGAATTGAGCGAGCGGTCCCCTGATAATTAAAATATGAAGCTTGGGGGAATGTGTTGAATTTACCTTTCATCATAAAAAACAGTAAGGGACAAGCCCGTGAATAGGCTGGCCTTTCATTTACGCTTTCACCAAATTTCTTGGCATCTCATCCTACGTGTAACCTTCGCATGTTCGCCCTGCATGCCGACCGCATAACAAATTGTAATTAACGAATTACGAGACACAACGGAAACTGATTTATAATCTCCTCATTACATCACAATAGGATGGATATGACCGATCTTGCTGGGCAATATCTTGGACGCTATTACCTTACAGAACGACTCGGAGAAGGGGGCATGGCAGTCGTTTACAAGGCGCATGATACGCGTTTGGAGCGGGATGTTGCGATTAAGATTATTCGAAGTGGTGCCTTTTCCACGGATGCTTTGGGTGAAGTCCTGAAGCGTTTTGAGCGCGAAGCCAAATCGTTGGCAAAACTCTCCCACCCCAACATTGTCAAAGTGCATGATTATGGCGAGCATGAAGGTTCGCCTTATCTGGTGATGGAGTACATGCCGGGTGGCACGCTGAGAAAAATACTGGGCAAGCCCATCCCCTGGCAGATCGCGCTGCGTCTGTTGTTGCCGGTGGCACGCGGCGTGGAATATGCTCACCAGCGCGGCATCGTGCATCGTGATATCAAGCCTGCCAACATCCTGATCACCGAAAGCGGAGACCCCATGCTCTCGGATTTTGGGATCGCCAAACTCTTCGAAGCGGACCAGACGACCAATCTGACCGGCACCGGGATGGCGGTCGGCACGCCTGAATATATGGCTCCTGAGCAGTGGGACGGTAAACCCAACCCGCAATCGGACTTGTATTCGCTGGGGATCGTGTTGTACGAAATGGTGACCGGGCGTAAACCGTATATCGCCGATACACCGATATCCCTCCTGCTCAAGCAAGCCACGGAGCCGCTGCCGTCTCCGCACCAATTTGTAGCGGAACTGCCCGAAGCGCTGGAGTCCCTGCTGGTTAAGTCACTAGCCCGTGATCCGCGTGACCGCTTCGCAAACATGCAGGCGCTCATAAATGCTATGGAAGCTCTCCTGGCATCCGCGCCAACCGTCCAGTCGCCACAACTCGATCCGGATGCCACTTACAAAGTGACCCTGATCCCGCCGGTTGACTCCATCGCTACCCAGCTTGAACCACAAAATAGCCGAAAAGCTGACTTGCCCAAGAGTGGTTCAATGCCTGCCAACAAAGGTCAGACCAGCTCAGTACGGACCAATACGCAATCACGCCGCGCCTCACCGTTCGGACTGTTTGCCATCTTCGGAGGGGTTGGCTTCTTTGCCATCCTTGGCATCGGTGTGGTCATTTTGATCCTGTTGCCTGGCATATTGCGGAAGCCGGTCACACCTGTGCTCACGCTCACACCCACACTTGCTCAGGTTCTACCAAGTGTGCTGCCTACTTCAACCCCCACTCGAACACCGAAACCTGAACTCGGCTTTACGCTCGTCGAACCGCAGGCTGCCTTGAAGCTGGCTCCCGATCTAAAAACTTTCACGGAGCTGGCTGTGGAGCAATATTCGGATGCAAGTTGGAATAAACTCAATGTCAAGCTGATTTTTACGGTCAACTCGCAGCCAGACGTGCCCATTGTTTGGTACTGGGGCTGGTGCGCCACAACCGACGAGATATTGCAACAAAACCTGAAACAGATCAAGGTCGTTTTTGAGGCGGATGGTTATGTAATTCCGAAGGACCAATTGGCAAACGAAACCTATGAAGCTACTGATACAACGTACAAGGGCTGGAAATGCCAGGATTACCTAACCATCTTGCGAGATTGGAAACCCGGGACGTATAAACTGAAGCAAACGATCAACTTTTCTTCAGCGATCAATGATGGTAAGGTCACGTTCGAGGCTGGGTCTATGTTTAGGGAATACAATGTGACTATCGCACCTTGATCGTCCTGCGCCTTTTCATTTACGCTCTCACCAAATTTTCCGGCATTTCATCACACGTGCGTCCCGCTCTCTTTTTCTACACGCCGCCCCATTGCTTGAAGAAAAATGGGACTTTGACTCTCAGACACTGACTCCCGAATATCCGTGACCCATTCTTGCATGACCGGTCTTGCGCCGGAATCGGACCCGCCGTCCACAATAGAACGGGCTGAGCTTGAATTGCACAACGAGGCTGGCTTGATACGGCATTTGTTTTTGGTTGTATAATTTTTATAGTCTTATTTCTCATGGGGAAAATGATAGGAATGTCGAGCGGGATGTGCGTTATGTTGGATGACTTTCTCGATGAACGCAAACATATGGTGGAGCGGCAACTCCGCGCCCGCGGTATTCACGATGCGCGTGTACTGGCTGCGTTTGAAGCGATCCCGCGTCATCGCTTTGTGCCAGAGGAGTCGCGTCAGTGGTCATACGAAGATTGCCCGCATCGTATCGGATTCGAGCAGACCATCTCACAGCCGTTCATCGTTGCGTATATGACTCAGTCACTGAAGTTGACCGGTACAGAGCGCGTGCTCGAAATAGGGACCGGTTCGGGCTATCAGACCGCGATTCTTTCCCGGCTGGTAACTGAAGTGCACACGGTCGAATTGATTCCCGCTTTGGCTGAGCGCGCCGCGAAAACACTGACCGAACTCAAAATAAAAAATGTCTTCATCCACATCGCGGATGGGTCACTCGGCTGGAACGAGTCCGCGCCGTATGACGCGATCATCGTCACAGCCGCCGCGCCGCGTGTGCCGAAAAGTTTGTTGGACCAATTGACCGACCACGGACGCATGATCCTGCCTGTCGGTGCAAGCGGATTCCAGGAGTTGGAGTTGTGGCAGCGGGATGGAAATTCTTTCTCGCATGAGACATTGCTCGCAGTTGCGTTTGTGCCGTTGAGAGGGAAAGAAGGGGTAGGATGTTGAAAAAAAGCCAGTCCATTCACGGACTGGCTGATCATTTACACTCTCACTAAATTTTTCGGCATCTCGTCCCATGTGCGACCTTCGAGCGTGCGACCTGCCCGCTTCTTCTGCACACCGCCCCATTGCTTGAAGAAAAATGGGACTTTGACCCTCAGACACTGATCTCGAATATCCGTGACCCATTCCTGCATGACTGGTCTCGCGCCGGGACCAGACTCGCCACCGACGATCACCCAATTGATCTTCTTGAGATTCAACTTCCCAAGCGGACCGAGCAATGGCTCAAGCGATAGGAATTTTACCTTTGCGCCTGTTTCCCGCAAGTGATCAATTCTATATTTGTATTTTTCAGTTTCAACACTGACGCCCATCCAGATGTTATCAGCCCACTCTAAATAAGGACTCAGTTCAGCAACTCGTTCAGCGCGTTTGGTCAGCACTTGGAATTGATGCCAGTGCGCACGTTTCATCACGTCGAAGACTTTTTCAATAAATTCAAAAGGGACATCTTTATGGAATAGATCGCTCATGGAATTGACAAAGATAACCTGCGGCTTTTTCCATTCCAAAGGCTTTTCGATTACGCTTTCATGCATGGTGAGTTTGAAGCCGTTGACGTAATTCGCTTGTCCCATCGCCTGCAAGCGTTTCGCCATACGCTCGGCATAGCAATGTTTACAGCCAGGACTGATTTTGTCACAGCCAGTCAAAGGATTCCAGGTGGATTCTGTCCACTCGATTCCTGAATGTTCTGCCATTTTTTCTCCTCATCGGGTAATACCTATAAGTATACCAATCGTAGCACAAGCGTTCTGTAGTGTCTATGACTTATTTTATTTTGAAGCCAACACGCCTTTTTGAATTGTATTCAATGTGATTACCTCGGGCTGATAATCCATCGGGGTAGAAGATTTCAACTATTTCTTCTTTCTTCCATTCTCTGATAATTTGATTTGTATGTTTTGGCAAAAAGCCATTTTCCAAGCCGAATCTATATATTTCAGCATTTGTTCGATATTCTGCACTAGTGATAAAAGCTTTCAACTTTTGCGGGTAGCCTTCCAGTTGAATTTCACTAAATGATAGGGCTTTATCAATAGTATGACCTTTTCCCCGATTCTTATCCATGTCCCATTTTGTAGAGAGCATTGTTTCATAACCTTTGATATGACTTGTAAAGAAGAAAAGAGAATATACATTGCCGCCACCACGCTCAAGGGTAAATGCATCTACGAAGACTCCTAGTTCTCGTAAATAGGCTCGAAAGCTTCCTGTAATTTGTTCAATAAAATCATATACAGATTTAAATATGGGAGGGCTTTTTCCGAACAAAGCATAGATAAATTCTCTTAACGGTTCGCTACCTTTAAAATTGGAGCGAGTTGCAGAGTTTGCAAAACGATGCATAAAAGAAACTGGTAGCCATAAAAGGACCTCTGTGTTATTTCCTTCCAACATGCTGCGAATGTCCTCGGGTTTAATGGCTTTGTAACCATAAGGGTCAATGAAGAATAATCCTTTAGCTCTATATGTACTATTAACTAATCGAACAGCTTTTGGGTAGAGGCTTTTATAGTCATCTTGAAAGAATTCAACATTGACATTTTGTGGACGATATATTTTCTCTCCAAATTTTTTTACTCTGTCGATTTTAGCGACCTCATGCTCAATCTCGGATTGACCTATATCATTGAACCAAATCGTTATATTTGGGCAGGAACGATTATTTGAGTAATAATGATCCTTGATGGTTTCTAGTGCCATTATAGGGCTTCCCTTTTCGCCCTTCTCATAAACTCCATCTCCGCAAAGAAGATCAAAAATAAAGATTTTTTCAACATAAGGAGTTCGGGCAAGAATGTTTAGATACTTTGCTAAATATGTATCGTAGAGTTGCAGCTTAGCTTCGGAATGTTCAAGCAAATGTGTTTTGGGATCAGGTTGATTCATTATGTAACTCCCTTTGTGAATAGTTCTTTGGGCAACATACCATCATTTTATATCAGAATCAAAAAATACCGGAATTTTCGGGCTTCGGTTGTATAATTTCATAACCCATTTCGGCGGGAAATCAAATGCCCGAACGCTTCGTATGAGAATTTGGTATAGCCTACCGGACAGAAGAAAAACCTGAAAGTAATAGTTTATGAAATATGCCCTTATTATTGGAAATGATAGTTACAATGACCCCAAACTGGCGCAATTAAAAACGCCGGCGGCGGACTCTCGGGCGCTGGCAAATGTTTTGGGCGATGAAAAGATTGGGGGCTTTGATGAAGTTGCCTCGTTGATTAATCAAACTGAAACAGAAATTCGGCGTGCTATCAGTAGCTTTGTAGAAGGTAAAAGACCTAATGACATTGTGCTGGTTTATTTTTCAGGTCATGGCGTATTAGATAGTAACGGGCGTTTGTATTTAGCCTCAAAAGATACTCAAACAAGTATTTTGAGAGCAACGTCGATTCCATCGGCTTTTATTTCTGATGAAATGGATAATTGTCGCTCAAAAAGGCAAATCCTGATTTTGGATTGTTGCAATAGTGGAGCATTTGCACGTGGCACAAAGGCTGGGGACCAGAAAGCAGTCACTGCGACTACCTTTGAAGGCAACGGATATGGTCGTGTCGTATTGACTGCTTCTGATTCAACGCAATACGCATTGGAAGGCAACCAGGTAATCAAACAAGCTGAACTTTCATTGTTTACCCATTTTCTTCTTGAGGGATTACAAACAGGCGGAGCAGATATGAATAATGATGGTCATATCTCGCTTGACGAGTGGTACGACTACACATATACACATGTACTATCTACAACCCCTAAACAAGTTCCTCATAAATGGTCATATCGTCAACAGGGAGATTTAGTTATTGCGAAAAATCCCCATTATGAATTGATACAACGTGAAGCTGCGGAGAAAGCCGCTCGCGAAGAAGCAGAACGTTTTCGCCAGGAAAAAGAAAGAATAGAGCGTGAAACCCTAAAATTGGAAAAGGTTATTCGTGAGAGATTGGAGCGAGAAAATATTGAGAAGCTGGCGCAAGAAAAAGCTAAGCGTGACGAAGTTGAAAAAACAAAACGAAATGAAGCAGAACGTCAAGTTGCTCGAAAGGCTGAAATTGTTAATCTTTTCTCGAAGGCAGCATCAACTAATAAAATGATTGTTGTCTTTGGAATTCTTATTAGTTTGTTGTTGATTGTCTCATGGGGAGTACCAAAACTCGCTGCACTTATACCAACTGCAACGCCAAGCGCAACGATTACGCCTACAGTTACTCATGCCCCACCTACAAAGACCCCTGCTCCAACTGCTACAAAAACTCAAGTGCCAACACCAACCCTTACTCCAACTGCGACACCAACTCCCACGCCTATTCCTCCGGGCAGTTTTCTTTTGCAAGAAGATTTCGAAGATGGTTTTGCTAATGGATGGGTTTCCTCGTCTGGTGACTGGACTATAGAACAAGATTTAGATGGAAACCATTATTTGTCACTCTTTGGGTCTACAAGTTTTCCCCAAATTGCATATGGCAAAACTTTAAGCTGGACAGATTATGCATTTGAAAGCCGGGTCAAGTTCGTTGAAGGCCGCAATTTTGATATACATGTTCATGCAAATAATTCAGGAGCCTATCATTTAGGCATATACTCAGGTATTGTTTTTTTTTTGGGCAAATAGACAACTCCTCGGGGAAAACTTTAGGGAGAGAAGTTTCAAAAAAATTTGATGAAAACAAGTGGTATACATTCAGAGTTGAAATTAAAGGAAATTTAATAAGTGCCTATGTCGACAATGTTTTTGTTCTGCAGCTTCAATTACCTAGTCCACTAATCTCTAAACAAGGGGGGATTGGTTATGATATTAATGGTGGAGAGAAATTCTATTTTGATGATATTCGAGTCTGGTCATTAAAATAAAAATAGTTCGAAACAGTCCAATGTGAAGCGCAAAAAGATGGATAATGGAGCTAGTCGTCCATTATCCATCTTCCATTCACCATCAGGTATAATCCCCTCGCTCGGTCTCGATATGCTCATCAAAAATTATTCGGAGTATTCGACCACCGTATAAATCTGAACTATGAATTGCGAATATCGAATGCCAAAATCATCCTTCCAAGAAATTATCCTCAAACTCCAGGACTTCTGGGCATCGCACGGATGCATCATCACTCAGCCCTACTACACCCAGGTCGGTGCAGGGACGATGAACCCTGCCACCTTCCTGCGCGTGCTCGGACCCGAACCGTGGAACGTGGCGTACGTCGAGCCGTCTGTCCGCCCCGATGACGGGCGTTACGGCGAGAACCCCAACCGCTTCCAAAAGCACACCCAGTATCAGGTCATCCTTAAGCCCGATCCGGGCAACCCGCAGGAACTGTATCTCGAGTCGCTCAAGGCGCTTGGCATTGATCCGCGCCAGCACGACATCCGCTTTGTGGAGGACAACTGGGAACAGCCCGCCATCTCCGCGTGGGGTTTGGGTTGGGAGGTCTGGCTCGACGGGCAGGAGATCACGCAGTTCACCTACTTCCAACAGATGGGCGGCGTGACGCTCAACCCCGTCTCGGTCGAGATCACCTATGGGCTCGAACGCATCCTGATCGCCCTCAACAACGCCAAAGCCATCTGGGACGAAGAGTGGGGCGCGGGCGTCACCTACGGCGAGATCATCCGCCGCGAGGAGTTCGAACATTCCAAATATTATTATGAGGTCGCCGATGTCGAGCGTGCCCGCCAGATGTACGAACTCTACTCCGCCGAAGCCGACGCCTGTCTCGCGCAGGGTTTGCTTGTCCCCGCGCACGATTACGTCCTCAAGTCCTCGCACACCTTCAACATCCTCGACGCCCGCGGCGCGATCAGCGTTGCCGAACGTCAAGCCTTCTTCAGAAGAATGCGCGAGCTCGCCAAACGTGTTGCGGAAGGGTATGAGGAACAGCGCAAAGAACTTAAATATCCGCTTCTCAAGGAAAGTCAAAAGTCAAAGGTCGCAAGTCAAAGCGGACCTTCGACCTTTGACCTTCGACCTGCAACATTTATTTTGGAAATCGGAGTCGAAGAATTACCAGCCAACGATGTGGACACTGCTTACGAACAACTCAACCAACGGATTCCGACTCTGCTTAATGAACTTCATCTTGAACACGGCGACGTCCGCATCTTCACAACCCCTCGGCGGCTCGTTGTTTCAATTGACTCTCTCTCCCCGAATCAACCAGACCGCGAAGACCTCGTCAAAGGTCCGCCCGCAGATAAAGCCTTCGATAAAGACGGGATTGCCCTGCCCGCTGGCATGGGCTTTGCCAAGAAAAATAATGTAGATACCAAGTCTCTTGAAATCCGCGAGGAAGGCAATAACAAATACGTCTTCGCCATCGTCAAACAAAAAGGACGCCCGACTCCTGAAGTCTTGGCTGAAGCCTTACCCAAACTTGTCGAGAGCATCAAGTTCGAAAAGTCCATGCGTTGGAATGACTCTGGTGTTGCCTTCTCACGTCCCATTCGTTGGTATGTGGCATTGCTCGGCGATATGGTCATCCCATTTGAATATGCAGGTGTAGTCTCTGGCAATGTCTCACGTGGACTTCGTCCCTACGACTCTCCCGAAATCAAAATCCCCTCGGCAGATAAGTACTTTGATGTGATTCGAGAATCAGGAATCCTTCTTGATAAAGATGAACGCAAAGCCTCGATTGTTGAACAGGTCAAACAAGCCGCAGCACTCATCGGTGGTGAAGCCATCATCGAAGAAGGTTTGTTGAATGAAGTAACGAACCTCATCGAAATGCCCACCGCAGTCATGGGTGGATTCAATTCCGAGTTTCTGGCTTTACCAAGAGATGTGCTGATTTCAGTGATGAAAAAGCACCAGAGATACTTCCCGGTTCAAGGTCGTGTAGGGGCGGACGGCCGTCCGCCCCTACTGCCTCATTTCATCGCCATTCGCAACGGCGACGATATCGATGTGAACACCGTCCGCGAAGGGAACGAACACGTCCTTGGCGCGCGCTTTGCCGATGCGAACTTCTTCGTCCGCGAAGATGTCAAACTTAAACTCGAAGAATATCGTCCCAAACTTTCTTCGCTGACCTTTCATACCAAACTTGGTTCCATGTTGGATAAGTCTGAAAGAATGTTGATCCTCGGCGCGGAACTGGGTGCGATGCTTGGCTACAAAGACATCATGCAGATCAAAAGCCTTGGACGCGCGATCTATCTTGCCAAAGCTGATCTGGTCACACAGATGGTGACCGAGATGACTTCCTTGCAGGGCATCATCGGCGGTGAATATGCCTTGCGCAGTGGTGAATCAAAAGATGTTGCCACCGCGATCAGTGAACAATATCAAACGGTACCGCAGACTAAGATCGGTCTCGCCGTTGCGTTGACCGATAGACTCGATTCGTTGGTTGGTCTATTCGCGGCTGGGCTTGCTCCCACCGGCGCGAAAGATCCGTTTGGTTTACGCCGTGCCGCGATTGGAGTCGTACAGCCTCTTATTGAACATGATGTTGACTTTGATCTGGCTGAAGCCGTGAAGAAATCCGCGAAGACCCAACCGATCGAAGTCAAAGAGGATGTGCAGACAAAGATTCTGGAGTTTATAGCCGGACGTTTGAAAGTTGTGCTCAATGACTTGGGTTACAAATATGATGTGATTGATGCTGTCCTTGCGGCGCAATCCAACAACCCGGCGGGTACGGTTCGGGCGGTGAAGCAGTTGCAGGCGTGGGTGGCGCGTGAAGACTGGTCGTCCATTTTGGATGGGTTCGCACGCTGTGTCCGTATCACGCGTGACCAGAAGACCAAGTTCGAAGTGCGTGAAAAGCAACTCGTCGAAGAAGCAGAAAAAGGGTTGCATGAGGCGGTCAAGAGTCTGCCCGCGGCTGTGGAAGGCGATGTCGACTCCTGTTTGAACAACGTCGCCACGTTGATTCCAGCCATCACGGTGTTCTTCGAAAAGATCCTGGTGATGGCGGAAGATCAGGCGGTGAAAGAAAATCGCTTGGGGCTGTTGCAAAAGATCGCCAGCCTGACGAACGGTGTTGCAGACCTAAGTAAACTCGAAGGGTTCTAACGCTACGCTAGAAAGCGGCTCACACGAGCCGCTTTTTTTATTAAGCGAAAATGAGTGTTTGTTGCTAAATCAGACCGAAATGGGTATAATTTTTCTGTAGCTTTCAGTGGGTATTTAAGCCGTGTCCGATTCATACATTGCACTCAGGGTTTTTAGTAAACCCACCTCATCGTACAAAACATGTAGCAAGGAGAAAAAAATGTCCAAGCGTATGAAACGAGTTTCTTTATCAGTGTTGATCAGTCTGGCTGTCCTTGCAGGGGTATACACCACTGTGCTGGGAGCAGCACTTGGGGCAAGCAGAGGCGCCGTCCGCACGAATGCGGGCTTGATGCTTGACCTAAGCCGTTCACGTAGTCAGGCAGTTTCCTTGAACGAATACTATGCCGATATCGAAAGACCATCCCAGTTCCACGATTGTGGCGGTGATGATGGATTTGTGGATCCGAACGACTAACATTGCATCCAATGCCAAACGGGACAGTTCACGAACTGTCCCGTTTTTGTTTTAAAAATAAGTTGTGTTGTGGGTTGGAACTACAGGTTGTCGGCAATCGTTATATCAACATCTTTAATCATAAGGAGTGCGGAGATGAAGAAACTTTTGCTGATACTTGTTTCACTACTTGGTCTGGTTGCCTGTTCACAAAAACCAGTTGTCACTTTTGAGATATTAACCCCTGCACCGGCTGTGACAACCACTCCCGGAATGGCCGGCGCAGAGATAGTGCCGACCCCGTGGGTAGGTGGGACGCAAACGGCTTTGGCTGTGGAAACGCAAAATGCACTTTCTGCGTTGTCACCGTCTGAAGTCACTCAAGTGGTGATCGAAAAACCAACGGACTTTTCGCCTGTCCTCTATGGGGGGAAATTATATGATTCAACCTTCTTCCTTCTGCTTGGCGGCGCGGGGACAAATGAGTGGCTCCCACCCGACGAGAGCATTGCGCGTTTTTCTGGTGAAGTGACCTATAGCCTTCACAGTATGACTCAGGAAGCCAAATATTTTCTCTGGGGCGAAACGCCTGAATTTTCCCCAACCTGTAAAAGCTACACCATTGGCACTGAAGCAGTCCTTGATGAAGGTGGCTTTGTTGGTGTTGTGGATGGCTGGGCTATCACGAAACGTACTGCGGACGAACTTCCTGCGGATGGGCAGCTCTACCAGCAGGCGGTGCTTGATTGGTTGAAGGCTGAAGGTGTGGACGATCCACAACTTGGAACTTTGCATATCTTCCGCGTGGATATTGATGGTGACGGCTCGGATGAGATCTTCATCAGCGCGACCCGCCTGGACGAATCGCAACATACAACGAAGGCAGGCGATTATTCGATCGTTCTGATGCGCAAGATCTCGGGGAATGATGTTATCACAAAGTTGATTGTCGGCGATGTGTATGCTTCAAAAGAACCGGAAATAACCTATCCACGCACGTATTCGCTCGCGAATTTCATCGATTTGAATCAGGATGGAGTGCTGGAAGTTGTTGTGAGCTTCCTCAAGTGGGAAGGATTCGGCGCAAGCGTGTTTCAGGTCGATGGGCAGGATGTGATCGAAGCCTTGCGGGCGGAATGTTAGCGATCATGGATAAACATGGGACGGGCAAAAGCGCCCGTCCTTTTGTTATTTGCGCTTCTAATGAACCAAGTCTATAATTCACTCAGCCAAGCGTTCATTGCTAAAAGCCAACAGCTAACCCTATGTCCACCCTTGATGAGATCAAAGCCAAGATAGATATCGTCGACCTTGTTTCCGAGGCCGGTGTCAAACTGCGGCATGCGGGCAAGAACTATACCGGTTTCTGTCCATTCCACGATAATAAACATTCACCAGCTTTCGTGGTCTGGCCTGAGACCGGGACATGGCGTTGCTTCGGCTCATGTAATGAGGGCGGGGATATCTTCAAGTTCGTAATGAAGCGTGAGAACCTTGACTTCAAAGAAGCGATGCAGAAGCTCGCTTCACGCGCAGGTGTGGAGATCAAGGAATATCAAAAGGAAACTCCGCAACAAAAAGAAGCCTACGAGAATCTCCGCAAACTGCTGGAGGACGCGGTCGTTTTTTATCGCAGCCAACTTTTTAGCAACAAGGACATTCTCGCGTACCTGCACGAAAAACGCGGGCTGACCGATACCACCATCGAAACTTTTGGCTTGGGTTATGCCCCTGCAGGTTATGATCATGCCCTCCGGCATTTTACCCAGCGTGGTTATAAAGAACAGGAACTGGTCGAAGTAGGCTTGCTGACCGAACGCGAAGACGGCAAGCGCTACGATAAATTTCGTAACCGCATCATGATTCCCATCCGCGATGAGCAGGGACGCATGTCCGGTTTCGGCGCGCGCATCGTGGACCCGAACGACGTCCCCAAGTTTTTGAACTCACCGGAAACCCCGATCTTCTCCAAGGGACGGCTGCTCTATGGGCTGGATCGGGCGCGTAAGCCGATTCGCACAGCCGATCAAGCCGTGATCGTGGAAGGCTATCTCGATGTCATTGCTTTGCATCAGGCGGGTTATGAGAATGTCGTCTCGCCGATGGGCACGGCATTGACCGAAGATCAAATGCGCCTGCTCAAGAAGTTCACACGCAAGATCGTGCTGGCGCTCGACCCGGATACTGCCGGTCAAAAAGCTGTCTTACGCGGACTCGATGCTGCCCGTTCCGCGATGGACCGCGAAGGCGAACTTGGTTTCGATGCGCGTGGATTGCTGCGCAACGAAGCGCGTTTACAAGCGGACTTGCGCGTCGCGTCCATGCCGGATGATTTGGACCCCGATGAGATCGTGGCGCGTGATAAAGAGGAATGGGCACGCTTAATTGAGAATGCGAAACCTATCGTCACGCATGTGATGGAGACGCTTGCCGCCGGGCAGAACCTCAATGACCCGAAGATCAAGAATCAGATCGCGGCACAAGTCCTGCCGTTGATCGAAGATCTGCCGAACCCCTTGGAGCGTGATACATACCGTCAGGCGCTCTCGAGAATGCTGAGGGTAGATGAACGCGCGTTGATCGGCGCACAGGCTCAGGGTCCGAAGGTGAGGCGACCGCGGCAAGTTGATCAGAAGCAAGTTCGAGAGTCGGTAAAAGTCACGGTGTCGGTCTCGTCCAGTAAATTGGTCGAGGCGTATGTTGTTGGTGTTTTGTTCAAGAAACCAGAGTTGCTATATCGGCTGGATCGTTCTTTGGAGGAGTTTGGTTTGACCGCATTGGACGCGCAGGATTTTGAATACACCGACCATAAAATTATGTTTGGGTTCATTCGTGAATCGGTGGAGCAGGATAAGACCGAGCATCATGAGTTCGTCGTGGATGCGCTGCCCGAATCTTTGCAGAGCCTTTCGCGTGAACTGAATGCGCAGACCGAGAAAATGGAGTCGGCGGATGAGAAATTGCTGGAAGAATTACTGCGTGGAGTCATCAAGCTACGCCGGGTGGCGGCAGGTGAGAATTTGAACCAGTTGCGCTTTTTACAGGAGGAAGCGCAACAAAGTGACGATGCGCGCGCCTCCTTTTACCAGGATGTGGTGTTACAGAACACAAGATTGTTGAGGGATTTGGACCAGGCGCATCGCAAGATGGCACAGAAGCGTCTGGAGTAAAATAACACCGTAACAATTCAAAAATAATGGCGTCTGGTATAAAAGGGACCATGACAGAGAAAAAGACACGCCCAGCTGATGATGATGAACAAAAGACGAAAATGCATACACACGCTGCTGTGTCTTCTTCAGATTCGCATGTCGAAGATGCGAATGACATGCTGGATGAAACGAATGGCATTGTCAACGACGCCATACTGATCGATGATATGGGTGACCCCGACCTGAGCGTCCTTGCCCAGCAGGAAGAGGAAAGCCTCGAAGACGATCTGCTCGATATCAAGGATGCCCATATTTCATCCGAACTGTCAGAAGACCCGGTGCGGTTGTACCTGCGCGAGATCGGCGCAGTCAAGTTGCTGGATTCAGATAGTGAGTTCCGGCTCGCCACCATGATCGAAGCCGATCGCTGGGTGGGCATGCTTCAGCGCCGCCCATTACGCAAGGGGCTTTCCATGGCATGCGCGATCTATCACGCACTGCTGACCGAAATGCTTACTTCATGGGAACGTCTGCTTGAAGATGCCGAACGTTTCCAGTACCAGCCGCCCAGCCTCAGCCAGATGGTCACCGAGGCGCAAGCCCTGCAAGCCGGCTGGGAATCGGATACGCCTTCATACCTGCGTGCTTATTTGGATAATGGCAAATGGGGGACCGACGAACTCTGGAATGGGATCGCATTCAAAGCCTATCGCGTCTTTCTTAGCCTGTACCTGCTTCCGTCCGAATATGCGGAGTGGTTGCTGAAACATCTTAGCCACCACGAAAACACGTTGCCCACCCAGAATACGCTGTATCACAATCTATCCTCTGATGAGAATCTGCTCGCTGAAACCAACGCCGCCCAAATCCGCGCCGCGGATGCGAACCAGGCATTGATCCGCGCGAATTTACGTTTGGTGGTCAGCGTTGCCAAGCGTTATCTCGGGCGTGGGATCAACTTCCTTGACTTGATCCAGGAAGGCAACCTGGGATTGTTACGCGCGGTGGGAAAATTCGACCCACGCCGCGGATTTAAATTCAGCACCTATGCCACGTGGTGGATCCGACAGTCCATTAACCGTTCGATCGCCGAACAGGCGCGGACGATCCGCATCCCGGTGCATTTGTTCGAATCGATTTCGCGCATCTTGCGCGCGCAACGGAGCCTCACACAGGAACTGGGTCGCGACCCAACCACCGAAGAACTTGCGTTGGAGGTGGGTTATCTGCCTGCTTCAGATGTGCAGGCTATTCTGCGTGCGCACGCCGAGGAAAAACAACTTCCGCTCGATCTGCAAAACAGACTCGATACTGCCACCCAAAAAATTAACCGTGTTTTGCGTTCCGCCGAGGAGCCGGTTTCCATCGATGGACCAGTAGGCGATGAAGACTCCAGCTCACTGGGTGATTTTATCGAAGATGAGGATGCGCCCTCACCGTTGGATTCCGCTTCACGCCAAATGTTACGTGAGCAAATGCAAGATGCGCTCACATTCCTAACCGACCGCGAACGCGAAGTACTTGAATTGCGCTTTGGACTGAAAGACGGCAGAGATCATACGCTCGAAGAGGTGAGTGAGTTCTTCGATGTCACCCGCGAACGTATCCGCCAGATCGAAGCGAAGGCGTTGCGGAAATTGCGGCATCCATCGAGAAGTAGACAGTTGCGGGATTATTTGGGATGATACATGTAGGTCACGCTTCAAGCGTGACCTACAGTTTTTAAGCCAATATGACAAAAATCACCATTTTTGTGAAAAGTAGCACTTTCACTAGCTCTCAAAAGTCTCTTATGTTATACTCTGCCGAACGTTGTGCAAGGAAGTACAAACTACTCTCAGCAAATGAAAATTCTGGAGTCAGGAAGCTTGCTTCCGTGACATTGGATAGTAAGCTGTCCGACTCCATAGAGTTTTGAGGTGTCAGGATGCTCGAATACGTTGCAATTGCATTAATGATCGCGTTGGCGACACTGATTGCGTTGATCGCGATCGGTCTGGGGACAATATTCGGACCAAGAAAACCATCTGAAGAAAAATCCATGCCTTATGAATCGGGCATGACCCCATACGGTGAAGGGACGCGGCGCATGCCGGTCCGCTTCTATTTGATCGCGGTGTTGTTCATCCTCTTCGATATTGAGGTGGTGTTCCTTCTGCCGTGGGCAATTGTGCTTCGTGAATTTATCAAGCAAGGGCTGGGATTGTTTATCTTAGCCGAAATGCTTGTCTTTATTGTTATCTTAGTAGTAGGTTATGTGTACGCCTGGAAAAAAGGAGCATTGGAATGGGAGTAGAAGAAAAACTCGGTGACATGGGAATTGTCACCACGAAATTGGAAGACCTTGTCAACTGGTCGCGTACCAATGCGATGTGGCCCATGTTGTTTGGCTTGGCTTGCTGTGCCATCGAGATGATGGCGGCGCAGGCTTCTCACTATGATATGAGCCGCTTCGGTATGGAACTCATGCGCGCTAGCCCGCGCCAATCTGACTTGATGATCGTGGCGGGACGTGTCTCGCGCAAGATGGCGCCGGTATTGCGCCGCTTGTATGATCAAATGCCCGAGCCGAAGTGGGTGATCGCCATGGGCGATTGCGCTTCGTGCGGCGGCGTGTTCAATAACTATGCCATCGTGCAGGGCGTGGACGAGATCGTCCCTGTGGATGTGTTTGTGGCGGGTTGTCCGCCGCGCCCTGAAGCGTTGATCCACGGTGTGGTGACGCTGTATGAGAAGGTAAAGGGCGATAAGTTCAAGGATTTGGTAAAGGCATAAAATAACCTGCTTCCAGCGCCGTCCTCGGCGCTGGATCTGCCGCCGGGGACGGCGACAGAAGCAAGGGTGAATATGGATAAAAAACTCGAAAAGATCGTTCAGGCTCTACAGGAAAGTTTTGGCTCTTCCATCGAAGAGTTCCGTGATGAAGTGCATGTGTTCGTCAAAGCGGAACAGATCGTGGAGGCGTTGACGCTCCTGCGCGACAAATATGAATTTGAATTGCTCTCAGCGTTGACCGCTTCGGATTATTATCCGCAAACCTCGCCGCGCTTTCATGTGATCTATCAACTGACTTCGCTGGCGAAGAATCTGTCGGTGCAGCTCAGAGTCCCAGTAAACGGCGACCAGCCCAAAGTCCCGACGGCGACGCGTGTGTATGAAGTCGCCAATTGGCGTGAGCGCGAACTCCTCGATATGTTCGGCATCGAGTTCGAAGGTCATCCTGATCCACGGCGTATCTTGATGCCCGATGGCACGGATGGGTTCCCGCTGCGCAAAGATTTCCCGCTCGGTTACGAAGAGCCGCAGTTCACTTTTAATTTTGATGAGATCGATTTGCGCAAGCCGTATGCAAAGGAATAAGTATGGCTCAGATTGAAGAAGTAAACATCGAACAATTTAAACATCTGGTTTCAGAGCGGGCGCTGACCGGCGAGACCATGTTGTTGAACATGGGTCCGCAGCATCCTTCGACACATGGTGTGTTGCGTCTGTTGCTTGAACTCGATGGCGAGACGATCGTGAACGCTGTCCCTGATATTGGGTATCTGCACACGGGCATTGAGAAAAATATGGAAGCCAAGACCTATCTCAAAGCCGAAGTGATGACCGACCGCCTCGATTACATGAATACCACCGGCAACAACCTGGCATATTGTCTGGCGGTAGAGAAACTGGTGGATCTGGATGTGCCGGTGCGGGCGCAAGCCATCCGCGTGATCCTCACCGAGTTGCAGCGCATCGCTTCACATCTGGTGTGGGTGGGCACGTTCGGTCTTGACCTCGCGGCGATGTCCATGTTCCTGTATTGTTTCCGCGAACGCGAGATCATTCTGGATATCCTTGAGCTTTGTTCCGGTCAACGCATGATGACGACCTTCATTCGTCCGGGTGGAATTTGGCGCGATGTGCCGGTTGAATTCGAAGCGGCGGTCCGTGACTTTCTGAAGATCTTCCCCAAGCGCGTGGATGAATACGAAGCTTTATTGACGAAGAACCCGCTCTTTCTGGACCGTTTGTATGGCATCGGCAAACTGGATGCGGCTACGGCCCTGCAACATGGTGTGACCGGACCCACCCTGCGCGCTTCTGGTGTGAACTGGGATTTGCGCAAAGCCCGCCCGTATTGCGGTTACGAACAATATGATTTCAATGTACCCGTGGCGACTGAAGGTGACACGTATGCGCGTTATATCGTCCGCATTCAGGAGTTCCGCGAATCCATGAAGATCATCGAACAGGCCTTGAACAAACTACCGATGGGGCCTGTGCGCAGTGACAACCGTAAATTCGTTGCACCGCCACGTTCAGAAATTGGCGTGAGCATGGAAGCACTGATCCATCACTTCAAGTTGTGGACCGAAGGTTTCCCTGCGCCCAAGGCTTCCATTTATTGTGCAGTCGAGTCACCGCGTGGTGAGTTGGGGTTGTACCTTGAAGGTGATGGCGGACCCAAACCACATCGTGTGCACTTGCGCACGCCTTCATTTGATAATTTGGCTGTATTGCCCAAGATCGTGAAGGGCCATTTGGTTGCCGATCTGGTTGCCATTCTAGCGTCCATTGATATTGTGCTCGGAGATATTGACCGATGAGTCTTGCGAAGAAATATCCAAAGGAAGTAAAACAGATCCTGTCAAAATATCCGCCTGAGCACAAACGCTCGGCGGTGATGCCCCTGTTGTATCTTGCCCAGCGCGAAGAGGGTTATATCAACAAAGCCGCGATGCAGGATATTGCGAAGATCGTTGACATCACGGAAACCGATGTTGCCGCGATCGTGGGTTTTTACACACTCTATCATGATGAAAAAGCCGGCAAGTATCGCATGCAAGTCTGCACCGATCTACCCTGTGCTTTGCGCGGTGCCGAACAATTCATGGAATCACTCTGCGGCAATCTCGGCATCAAGGTTGGTGAGACAACCGCTGACGGCAACATCACCCTCGAAGCTGTAACCTGTTTGGCGGCGTGCGATAAGGCGCCCATGTTCCAGGTTCAGGGACCGGACGGCATCAAATATCACGAGAACATGACCGTGGATCGAACCATGGAATTGATCTCTGTGTTGAAAAAATCTCGCAAGGGGGCGGAATAATGGAACACATCCTCCTGCGGCATCGCGATATCCCCGATATCAACAAACTGAACGTTTATAAAAAGAACGGCGGGCTGGCGGCATTCAAGAACGCGGTCACCAAAATGAAGCCGACGGAAGTGACCGATGTGGTCAAGAACTCCGGTCTGCGCGGCCGTGGCGGCGCGGGCTTCCCGACTGGTATGAAGTGGTCCTTCATTGATAACAAGAACTGGCCACATTATGTGGTTGCCAATGCAGATGAATCCGAGCCTGGTACATTCAAGGACCGCGAGATCATGGAAGGCAATCCTTTCCAGTTTTTGGAGGGGCTTGCGATTGCGTCTTATGCTGTCGGTGCGAACGTCTCTTATATTTACCTGCGCGGTGAGTTTTGGGAATTAGCCGCCTTCCTCGATGAGAAGATCGCAGATATGGAAGCGGAAGGTTATCTCGGCGAAAAACTCTTCGGTACCGATTACTCTCTAAAAATCTATACTCATCTTGGCGCAGGCGCCTATATCTGCGGCGAAGAAACGGCTTTACTTGAATCGCTCGAAGGCAAACGTGGACAGCCGCGCGTGCGTCCGCCATTCCCGCCTTCGTATGGACTGTATGGCAAGCCAACCATTATCAACAATGTGGAAACCTTTGCTAATGTACCGCCGATCATGAACAATGGCGCGGATTGGTACAAGTCTTTGGGCACAGCCGATAGCGCGGGCGTGAAGATCTTCTCGCTCTCGGGTCGGGTGCGCAAACCGGGCAATTATGAATTGCCTTTTGGTACCACCTTCCGTGAATTGATTTACACCTATGGCGGCGGCGTGCAGGACTCGCGTTCTGTCAAAGCCATTATGCCTGCAGGCGCCTCTTCATCATTGATCCTGGTGGATGACGAAAAAATCCTCGATACCAAGATGGACTATGCCACTGTCCGTACGATCGGCGGGGATCTTGGGTCCGCTTCGGTGATCGTGATCGATGATAAGGTCTCGATCGACTGGCTCGTGAACAAGACCATCCATTTCTTCAAACATGAATCGTGCGGCAAATGCACAACCTGTCGCGAAGGCACGTACTGGATGTCACATCTTACTGAGCGTATTCATCATGGTACCGGTACAACTACCGATGTAGATCTACTGCTTAATGTAGCCAAACAAATGCAAGGCAAATGCCTGTGCGCGCTGGGTGAGTTCTCCACCATGGCAGTTGTCACCGGCATCGAACGTTTTAGAAAAGACTTTGATAAAGCGGTAAAAGCATAATGAGTAAACAAGTCACTCTTATTATTGATGGAAAACAGGCTACAGTCCCGGATGGGACCTATGTGGCTGATGCCGCCAAGATGGTCGGTATTGATATCCCCGTCTTTTGTCATCATCCCAAACTCGAGCCGGTTGGCATGTGCCGCATGTGTCTCGTGGAGATCGGTCGTCCAGTGCGTGATCGCGCCACCGGTCAATTCGTGATGGAGAACGGCGCACCGAAGATCCAGTTCATGCCCAAGCTGGAAACCGCTTGTACGAATAAAGTGGAAGATGGCATGGTGGTCATGACGCAGTCCAACAAGGCTGTGGAAGGACAGCGCGGTACCGTTGAATTTCTGCTCACATCACATCCGTTGGATTGCCCGGTCTGCGATAAGGGTGGTGAATGTCCGCTGCAAAATCTCACCATGGCGCATGGACCCGGCAAAAGCCGCTTCATCTATGATGAAAAATTGCATCTCGATAAGATGGTTCCACTTGGTGAACTCATCTATCTTGATCGTGAACGCTGTATCCAATGTGCGCGCTGTATCCGTTTCCAGACGGACATCGCTGGCGACTCGGTCATCGGCTTCGACGAGCGCGGACGCTCCACCCAAATCGTCTCTCTTTCGGACCCCGGGTTTGATTCGGTTTTCTCGGGCAATACTTCTGATATTTGCCCCGTTGGCGCGTTGACCACGGCGGACTTCCGCTTTGGCGCCCGCCCGTGGGAGTTGGATGCTCAAGCTTCGATCTGTACACAATGCCCGGTGGGCTGTAACACCACGTTGAACACCCGCCGCGAAGCAAAGTCAGGCGGTGATGTGGTTGTCAAACGTGTGATGCCGCGCCAGAACGAAGAAGTGAATGAGATCTGGCTGTGCGATAAAGGTCGCTTTGCATATCACTATGCGGAAAGCAAGAAACGTCTCACCAAGCCGCAAGTCCGTAAGGATCAAAAATTAGCACGTGCATCTTGGGACTCTGCGACCAAACTTGCCGCGGATAACTTCCTCAAAGCCAAGAAGGATTTCGTCATTTTGGCTTCGGGTCGACTCTCCAATGAAGACCTGTTCAATCTAAAAACACTCGCTGATCATTCTGAAGGCAAAGCCTATTTGTATTCAAATATGGCTGGCGGTGAACTGACATCGCTTGTGGGCGTAGGCGCAGGCACGAACTTTGGCAAGATGGGCGCAGGCACGGCAATCGTCGTTGTGGCTTCCGATCTATATGAAGAAGCGCCGATCTGGTATCTGCGTGTCAAACAGGCTGCTGAACGTGGCGCGACTTTGATCGTGTTGAATCCGCGCGAGACGAAACTCGATAGATATGCTTCGTTCGTGGTGCGCTATGCGTATGGCGATGAAGCGAAGACTGTTCTTGACTTGAGCAAGAAGAGTAAGATCAGCGATGCGTTCATGAAGAACGAGAATGCCGTAATCTTGTATGGCAGTGAAGGACTCGGCGTAGCTGGTTCAGCGGGCGTCGCTTCGGCTTGTGCCAAGTTGCTGCATGACAATGAGCGCGTTGGCAAACCCAACAATGGGCTCATCGGTGTGTGGGAACGCGCGAATGACCAGGGTGCTTGGGAGATCGGCTTCAATGTGGAAGAAGATCTGGCGAAAGCGCTCAAAGGTAAATCTGTTTATCTCGTGGGCGTTGACCCGGTTGCGGATGATCCGAAACTTGCGAAGGCGCTTGAAGGTGCAGAGTTCGTTGCTGTACAGGATGTGATCGAAACAGCGACTACCGAAATTGCGGATGTCGTTTTGCCTGCACAAGCGTTTACTGAACGCGAAGGCACGCTCACTTCTGGTGAACGCCGCGTGCAACGTTTCTATCCCGCTGTTCCGGTGACTGGGGATGCAAAGCCTGATTTCGCCATTACTTCCCAGATCGCGCGCCACATGGGTGTGATCCTTGAAGGGACCTCCGTCTCAGCGGTGTTCGATATTCTGTCTGATTCGGTGAAGTCATTTGAAGGCTTGAATTATGCCAGGCTTGCTGAAGTCAAGGAGCAGTGGCCCATCGTCGGGCGCGGTGACTTGTATTACGGCGGCACAACCTATGAGAACACCCAGGGCATGGGCGTACACCTGTCAGCTGCGGCGGGGCGCGGGGAAAAAGTAAGTATCTCTCGGGTCCAGAAGGAAGCGGCTCCACGTCCAAAAGAAAATGAATTGCTGGCAGTGCCCGTCACCAAGTTATATGACCGCGGCACGACCGTTGTATCGGCTGAGTTATTAAATGAACGTATTGGTGAAGCGATGATCGTTTTGCATCCGGATGCCGCGCAGAATTTGGGTGTGGAGGCCGGGCAGACCGTGAACGTCAGTTTCAATGGTGTGAGCGGGGAAGTGGTGGTGAAGTTGGATGATACGATCTCAGTGGGTGTCGCGTTGGTGCCGCGCAGTATGGGCATTGCGATCCGCGAACCTGTGGCTGTGAAGGTGAAACCATGATTTCGGATTGGACTCTCTGGCTGGAGTGGTTTGTCAAAGGGTTGGTGGTGACACTGGCTCTACTAACGGGCTTTGCATACCTCACCTGGTATGAACGCCGCGCACTGGCGCGCCTGCAAGTGCGCATCGGACCGAATCGCGCGGGACCGTTTGGTTTGCTGCAACCGATCGCTGACGCGGTGAAGTTGATCTTCAAAGAGGAATTGACCCCTGGTAAAGCGGACAGACTCGTGTTCTTCTGGGCGCCTGTGATCACGTTGGTGCCTTCGATCATTATTGCGGCAGTCATTCCATGGGGTACATCGTTTGTCATGTTCGATCGGGTGATTGAGTTGTATGTCGCTGACCTCAATGTGGGCGTGTTATATCTGATGTCCATTGCTTCGATCGCGGTGTACGGAATTGTGCTGGCGGGTTGGTCATCGAACAATAAATATGCGATGCTCGGCGGTCTGCGTTCCTCCGCGCAAATGATCTCTTATGAACTTGCGCTGGGGCTTTCATTTGTGACCAGTATTATTCTGGCAAACTCCATGCGCATGCTCGATATTGTGGCAGCGCAAAAAGAGATGTGGTTTGTCGTTATTCAACCGGTCGGTGCGGTGATCTTCTGGATCGCAACCCTGGCTGAAGTGAACCGCGCACCGTTCGATATGCCGGAAGCCGAACAGGAATTGACGGCTGGTTATCACAGTGAATATTCGGGTATGAAGTTCGCGTTGTTCTTCATGGCGGAATATCAGAAGATGATCGTGATCTGTGCAATTGCTGCGACGCTGTACTTCGGCGGTTTCCGCGAGTTTGGTTTCTTGAGAAATACATTCTTCAGTGTGGACTACACCTGGATGCTCGGTTCAACACAGATCACGAACTGGTTCCTGGGTCCCATCTATCTTTTCCTGAAAGTCGTCGCTTTGCTTTTTGGCATGATCTGGGTGCGTGCCACCTGGCCCCGCATCCGCTATGACCGTTTGATGTCGTTTGGCTGGAAGGTGATGCTTCCATTATCACTGGCGATCACCTTCATCACTGCCACCGGTATTTCACTGAATGAAATCTATAAAAATCCAATATTCTTCTGGGCGATCCCGGTTGTATCCATTATTGTCGGCTTGTTTACTGTTGCGATGGTCTATCGTGAGTTGAGGAGAAAAGCTTATGAGCGTGCTTGATCCCGCTTGGGAACTTGTGCGTGGTCTTTGGACCACACTTAAGATGATGGCTGAAAAGCCTGTTACGTTTCAATACCCCGAACAAAAACGGGAAGTGCGTCCGCGTTTTCGTGGCCGCCATGTGTTGAAGCGCTATGACAACGGACTCGAAAAATGCATTGGCTGTTCGCTGTGCGCTGCCGCCTGCCCTGCGGACGCGATCTTTGTGGAAGCCTCCGAAAATACGGATGAAAAACGCTTCTCCCCCGGAGAGCGGTATGCCTCCACCTACGAGATCAATATGCTCCGCTGTATCTATTGCGGTTATTGCGAAGATGCCTGTCCCACCGAAGCGATCGTGCTCGGCGATAATTACGAACTCTCCTTCTATGACCGCCGTTCCGCGATCTATACCAAGGATAGCTTGCTCGAACCCGTTCCGACTGTAGATATGACCACGCCACGCAAAGTAGAACCCAATGTGTTCAAACGGTCAGTCCCTGAAATGAAAGACCCACAGGATTAGTGAGACCCCATGTCCCTTGATCTGATACTTTTCCTCATCCTTGCTCTCGTTGCCATCGCAACTGCCATCGGCATGTTATTAAGTCAAAACGCAGTGTATTCCGCCCTGTTCCTCGTGTTGAACTTCACTACCGTGGCGATCTTCTATTTACTGCTCGGCGCGCCCTTCATTGCCATGTCACAGATCACGGTCTACGCTGGTGCGATCATGGTGTTGTTCCTGTTCGTGATCATGTTACTGGGAGCAGAAGCGCTCCCGAAGGCGCAAGTATTGCCCTGGCAGAAACCGTCCGCGATTTTCCTGTCCGCCCTCCTTGCTGTAGAAGCGACTTTCTTGCTGGTTACCAAAGCCCGCCCAACTGGTGATATCCTACAACCTGTGGATGCGGTCAACACCATGGATAACCTGCGTGCCATGGGCATGGTATTGTTCAATGATTACCTGCTGCCGTTCGAAGTGACCTCCATTTTGCTGCTGGTTGCCATGGTCGGCGCGATCACTTTGAATAGAAAAGAGAAAGGGGCACGCAAGTCATGATCACAGTCCCAGTTAATTATTACATCATTCTTTCGGCGATCCTGTTCACCATCGGCGTGACCGGTGTACTCATTCGCCGCAATGCGCTCATCGTTTTCATGTCGATTGAGTTAATGTTGAATGCCTCCAATCTGGCGATCGTTGCGTTCAGCAGCGCCATCAAATCTTTCAGCGGACAGATCTTCGTGTTCTTCGTGATCGCGGTCGCTGCGGCGGAAGTCGCTGTAGGGCTGGCGTTGATCGTGGAGATCTTCAAGTCCAAGCGCAGTATTGACGTGGACCAGATGAGCAGTTTGAAGGGATAGGTATGTTCTTAAGCGAAGCAACTCCTTCAGGATTTTTCTTTCTAGCCCCGTGGCTGGTGTTCGCGCCGGTCATTGGCTTGTTGATCAATATGATCTTTGGTCACAGGCTCAGTGAAAAGTGGATCGGCACAGTCGCGAGCCTGGCATCGGGGACGGCGTTCATCGTCAGCGTGCTGTTGGCTTGGTCTGTTGCAGCAAGCCATGGCGAAATGATGAGCGTGCCTTTTGCCGAATGGATCCATATCGGCAATCTCGAACTTGACTGGACCTTCCGTGTCGACTCGTTATCCACCACGATGATGCTGGTCGTCTCGGGCGTTGGGACGCTCATCCACATCTACGCCATCGGGTACATGCATGAGGATGTCCGCTTCAAAAATGACGTGGGGCGGTTCCAGCGTTTCTTCATTTTCCTCAACCTGTTCATTGCCGCCATGATGATCCTCGTCAGCGGCGACTCGTACATGATGCTTTTTGTCGGCTGGGAAGGCGTAGGACTTTGCTCCTTTCTGTTGATCGGCTTCTGGTATGAGATGGATACGCTCGCACGTCCCTCCTGGGCGAATTCGAATGCCGCGAAGAAAGCCTTCATCACCAACCGCGTTGGTGACTTTGGTTTCCTCATCGCTGGCTTCATTATGTTCTATGCGTTTGGTAGTTTTCAGTTCGACGAAGTATTTGCAAAAGTTCATGAAGTTTCGGAAGGCACGATCATTGCCATTACGCTCTTCATGCTGGTGGGTGTGGCTGGCAAATCTGCGCAACTTCCGTTGTATGTCTGGCTGCCGGATGCGATGGCAGGTCCAACGCCGGTCTCTGCATTGATCCATGCTGCGACGATGGTGACCGCGGGTGTATATCTTGTAACTCGTTCAGCGCCGTTATATTCATCGGTGCATGAAGCACAATATATCGTTGCGATGGTGGGAGCCGTTACGGCACTATTTGCCGCAACGATCGCGGTTGGTCAATACGATATCAAGAAGGTGCTGGCATATTCCACCATCTCACAACTTGGTTTCATGGTCGCTGCGGTTGGGATGGGCGCCTATGTCGCCGGGATGTTCCACCTCATTACGCATGCCTTCTTCAAGGCTTTGTTGTTCCTTTCTGCTGGCTCGGTCATTCTCGGTATGGAACGCGGACATCATCACCTCGCTCATGCTCATACCGATCATAAAACGAAACAAAAATTCAAAAAGGGGAAGCATGGTGAAAGCAAAGAAGAACACCACGAAGAAGAGCATCACGAAGTCTTCGACCCAGGCGACATGCGCAACATGGGCGGGCTGCGTAAGACCATGCCTGTCACGTTCTGGCTCTACATGATCGGAACGCTTGCGCTTGCGGGTATCTTCCCGTTTGCTGGTTTCTGGTCGAAGGATGAAATTCTTTTGGATGCCGCCAAGGTTTATCCGGCAGCGTATTGGCTGTTGGCGATCGCGGCTTTCTTTACTGCTTTCTATATGGGACGCCAAATTTGGATGGTCTTCTTCGGTGAGGCTCGGCATGAAGCCGCTGCCCATGCGGAGGAAAGCCCCACGGTAATGACTGTGCCTTTGATGGTGTTGGCTGCGCTCTCTGTGTTGGGTGGCGCGCTCAACTTACCCGGTGTTCACACTCTCACACACTGGCTCGAGCATACCGTTGAATTCGTTGAACATGAAGGGCAGGTTGCCTCATGGTTGGAAGCTTCTTGGGGAGGCTTGAATCCCTATGTGGCGTTGATCTCCACCGTTGCAGCGGTACTTGCCATCGTGATCTCCTGGTTTATCTACGGACGTAATCCGCTCAAGGCGGGTCAGATCGATCCATTAAAGAAGCCGCTTGGCGCGATCTTTACCGGCATGGAAAACAAATGGTTCGTGGATGAGATCTATCAAACCATCATCCTCACACCTTATACGAAGCTCTCTTACTTCCTCGCGGATGTGATCGATTGGAAGTTCTGGCACGACTGGTTCCACGAGACCGTCATCGCAGGCACGTACAACTGGATCAGCAACATCGCCCTCAATGATTATGCCGATCAAAAAGGCATTGATGCCTTTGCAAACTGGTTGGGCACCGCCACACAAAGTTTTTCAGCGACCCTCCGCAAGGTCCAGAACGGATTCGTGCGCTCGTACGCGCTGTTCGTATTGTTGGGCGTCGTCTTTATCATTGGTTATCTGATTTTGAAATAATCTCTCGCTCTTTTGAGCCTAAAGAGGATAGAACATGGAATTTCTTTTGCAACCGCTTACTCTGCTAACATTCTTCCCGTTGCTGGGCATCTTGGTCTTGTTGTTCATCCCCAGCGATAACAAGAATGCCCTGCGCTGGACGACCCTCGGCACAACGTTGGTCACCTTTATCATTTCCATTTGGGTGCTGACGATGTTCAACGCTTCGAATCCCAGCCTGCAGCTGGTCGCCAAATACGACTGGATCACTGTCGCTGGCTGGAACATCCAATACCATCTCGGTTTGGATGGCTTGAGCATCCTGCTGGTTTTGCTCACCGCATTCCTGACGCCGATCTCCATCCTCTCCACGTGGACTGCTGTGGAAGAGCGCGTCAAGGATTTCATGATCTTCTTCCTGTTGTTGGAAGTGGGCATGCTGGGTGTCTTCCTTGCGCAAGATCTGTTCCTGTTCTACATCTTCTGGGAATTCACGCTTGTGCCGATGTACTTCCTGATCGGCATCTTTGGTGGACCGCGCCGCATCTACGCCGCCGTGAAGTTCTTCCTGTACACGATGGCTGGCTCCATCTTGATGCTGCTTGCCATTCTGTGGCTCGGCATCTACGGACAGACTTTCTCTGTGCCGGAATTGATCGCACAACATAATATTCCTACCAACATTCAATGGTGGCTCTTCCTGGCATTCACCGCTGCGTTCGCCATCAAAGTCCCGATGTGGCCCCTGCACTCGTGGTTGCCTGATGCCCACGTGGAAGCGCCGACTGCTGGCTCGGTCATCCTGGCGGGTGTCTTGCTGAAGATGGGTACCTATGGTTTCCTGCGCTTCAATCTGCCCATGTTCCCTGAAGCTGCTGTCAAAGCCGCCCCGTGGATCGCGCTCTTCGCGACCATCGGCATCATCTATGGCGCAGCAGTGTCGTATGCACAAGCGGACGTGAAGAAACTGGTTGCATATTCTTCCGTGAGCCACTTGGGCTTCGTAATGCTTGGTTTGTTCGCAATGAATGAACAGGGTATTGCTGGTGCGATTCTCCAAATGATCAATCACGGTCTCAGCACGGGTGCCTTGTTCTTGCTCGTTGGTATGATCTACGAGCAGACTCACACCCGCGAGATCAAAGTCTATGGCGGTTTGTGGAAGATCACGCCGATCTTCGGTTCGATCATGCTCATCGTCTCACTCTCCTCGATGGGTCTCCCCGGTCTCAACGGCTTCGTGGGTGAGTTCACCATTTTGCTCGGCGCCTTCGGTTCACAAGCCATTGGCAATGCCTGGTATGCGGCGATCTCGGCGCTGGGTGTCATTATGGCGGCTGTGTATATCCTCTACATGTTCCAGAAGATGTTCCTTGGTCCACAAGGCTCGATCGTGGAAGAGGTCAAGAAGCACGGCCACGCTCTGCGCGATCTCAATGCCCGCGAGCTCATCACCATCATCCCTCTGCTTATCTTCATTTTCTGGATCGGTCTGTATCCCAAACCCTTCTTCGCCCTCATGGCTCCCGCCGTTGAGAATTTGGTAAAGATGTTGCCCATTCCCTAAAGCCTTCAGCGTTTGGCTTTTAGCTCAAAGCTAATTGCTAACCGCTAAAAGCTGAAAGCAATTTATGACTCAACTCGACTTCTCCACCATTCTCCCCTACACCATTCTCACCGCATGGGCATGTGTGCTGTTGCTGGTCGACCTCTTCATTCCGAAGGATCGCAAAGGCATCACGGCATTGCTCGCGGCATTGGGGCTGGCGATCACACTGGGCTTTACCCTTGCGCAGATCGGCACAGAGCGCGTCGGCTTCAACAACATGGTCGTGCTTGACGGTTTCTCGACCTTCGTCAACGCCCTCCTGCTCGTCAGTGGTTTACTGGGTGTTGCCCTCGCTTACGGTTACGTCAAACGCGTGGGCATCGAACGCGGCGAATATTACACCCTCCTGCTCTTCAGTGTCACCGGTATGATGCTCATGGCGCAAGCCACAGACCTCATCATGGTTTTCCTCGCGCTCGAATTGCTCTCCATCCCACTGTACGTGCTTGCCGCATTTGCCCATCCCAAACTTGAATCAGAAGAAGCCGGCATGAAGTACTTCCTGCTCGGCGCTTTCTCAACCGGATTTGTTGTTTACGGGATCGCCCTCATCTTTGGTGCGACTGGTTCAACCAGCCTCGCTGCCATCGTTGCCTCCGCCTCAGCCGGGACCTCGGGCCTGCTCCTGACCATCGGCGCTGCCCTCCTCCTGATCGGATTTGGTTTCAAGGTCGCGGCAGTTCCCTTTCACATGTGGACGCCTGATGTTTATCAAGGCGCGCCAACCTCTGTGACTGCGTTCATGTCCTCTGGTGCCAAGATTGCGGGCTTTGCCGCTTTGCTGCGTGTGTTCGCAACCGCATTCCCCTCCATCGCCACCGACATGACTGATATTCTCTGGGTGCTTTCCGCGTTGACCATGGTCGTCGGCAACGTAATCGCCATCTCGCAAACGGACATCAAGCGTATGCTCGCATATTCCAGCATTGCACATGCAGGTTATATCCTCATGGCATTCGTGCCGTATGGCAACCCTGATGTGCGCAATGTTTCGGTCGCCGCGGGTTTGTTCTATCTCGTCTCTTATGCGGTCACCAACTTCGGTGCTTGGGCAGTGGTTATCTCGCTGGAGACCAAAGCAGGCAAAGGTTTGACACTGGACGATTACTCCGGTCTCGCCAAGAAACATCCCGCCCTCGCCGCCGCCATGACCGTCTTCATTCTTTCACTCATCGGCTTCCCACCGACGCTGGGCATGGTGGGTAAGTTCTATCTCTTCCGTGCTGTGCTCGCGGGTGGCTTTACAGGTCTCGCCATCATCGGTGTGGTGACGTCCCTCATCTCCGCATTCTACTATTTGCGTGTGGTCGTCAACATGTACATGCGTGAAGGCGACCCAGCCACCGAACGCGAAACCTGGCTGGATCTTTCCACCGGCGCAACCGCCCTGCTCACCATCGCCCTCAGCCTCGTGCCGGGATTTTTATTTGCCTGGGCAAGTGAAGCAGTGTTGAAGTTATTCTAAAACTCTGGAGTCCATCGGCTTGCCGATGAGATAAGAATCAAAACGGGACTGCGGTGCACTGCAGTCCCGTTTTGATTTCCATTGCTCTTTTATTTCGTACATTGAAGATATGTATTTTTCTTATCAACACTTGACTTATTACCCATTAAATCAATATGCAGTATAAGATTCTGATCAGGAAATTCAGTTCCTGATTGATAATAATAAATCTTTGCCATAGTGCCTTCGGTTAAAACACCACCAAATGTAATAATCTCATTGTATCCGAGTGTGCTACTCGCGCATCTAAATTCAAACATCACACCATTCACCAGAATAATGTCGCCTGCAGTATGACCCGTTACAGGTTCCATATGTTGTACTCTAACAACGCCTTCGGCTGTTTTATATTCCTGATTTTCATAAATATTAACAAGTTCGATGTACTCGTTGTGAAAATATTGGAGGGACCTATAACTCTGTAGAAGCCAACCGACTCCCATGATAAGGACAAACAATGAAACAGGCACTAACTTCCTGTCAAAATATTCTTTCTTTCTGATTTTGGCAATAATGACATAAAGCAAATATATTATGCATATAATAATCACAACTACATCAGACTTCATGTCTCTTTGCAGTTCATTTATTATCTGGGACTTGTCGGTGAATATAAATGCAGTTACCCAATCAAACATTGTATGTGTGATTATATATCCAATATTTCATGAAAACATAAACGAATTTCATCTATGTTTATGATGAAGAATATCGAGAGAGAAAACTCTCATCGAAACGAATCAACCTTTGGCTAAGAAAGAAGCGGTGCGGGGTAAACAAAAAGACTGTGAGGGGAGAATGCCCATACAGTCTTTATTTGTATTCAAATATGTTGAATGACCCGCTACATGCTCATGATCTGATAGATCTGTATCAAATTCCCGCATGTATCATTGAACACCGCCGCGGTGGTCATGCCCATATTTGTCGGTTCCATTGTGAATTCCACGCCGAGTTTTTGCATGCGTTCATACTCGCTTTGAATATCGCTGACCTGAAATGCTGTGAACGGTATCCCATCTTTGACGAGCGATTCCTTCAGCGCTTTCATGGCGGGATAACTGGCGTTTGGTTCGAGCAGTAACTCGACACCATCCGGTTCTTCCGGCGAGACCACGGTGATCCACCGTGCACCATCACCGAGTGGAATATCACGCTTTGCCACAAAGCCTAACACTTCCGTATAGAATTTCAAAGCCTTATCGTAATCTTCTATGGATACACTAGCAAGTTTAATTTTCATTTTGATTTATCCTTTGGTCAAAAGTTGAGTGGCGGCACTACAACCAAGTTGACGGAATTCGCTGGGGCTGAGCCCGAACTGCTGTTTGAAAGCCTTGCTGAACGCTGCATGGGACTCGTATCCAGCCGCACGCGCCACCTCGGTAATGTCCACTGCACCCATGCGGAGTTTGTGTCCCGCGCGTTCCATCCGCAGGCGGCGAACGTAACTGACCGCGCTCTCGCCAACCTGCGCGGTGAAAACGCGATGGAAGTGTGGCACCGAGAAGCCAGCTATTTCCGCCAGCACTTCCCGATTCAGCGGCTCGTGGATGTGTGCGCGGATGTACAACATTACATCGCTGATGCGTTCGGTATATTCCTGAACAAGTAACGTGTCGGTCACCATGGGCAAAATATAGTATATCAAAACGCTTGTGCGCTACTCCAAATGTATCATCATGCTACAGAAGCATGTCTTTTTGGGGTGGCAATCTCACAGGATCAAAACAGGCTGTGTTTACACACAGTCCTGTTTAATTTGTACATTTCAGGGAAGACGATGTTTTCGCATGCCACGCAGTCGGGTACATTCCCTGGATGTATAGCGCTCAATAGCCCGTGAAAAGGCTGGCGTGCTCAATCTCTCCGCGTGCGCTTCCAGGTATTTGGTGATCTCACTTTTATAGATATTTCCCATTTCTCGCAAGACCCATCCAACCGCCGTTTGGACGTAGTAGCGGTGGTCATCGAGGCAATTCGACACCAACGGCAGGACTTTTTCTGGTGGCAGAAAGACCGCATTTTTACCGCTGTAATGGATCAGGCTGACAAGGGATATACGCCGCAGCCACTCACCTTCGGCATGATTCCATAACATGAGTTGCGGATACACTTCTGCCGGGAAGCTTTCCAGAATCCGCGAGTAGAGCGCGCTCAACGCATCGCTGTGACACCAGTTATCAACACGCTTGTGCCATTGATGAACTACTGACCATAAACCGGGGTCGACTCGCTTCCGAACGATCGGTGCATAGAACTCGAGCGCGGCAAATAGCACATCACCATATGGTGATGTCTGCCATAACATGTCCCATACTTCCAACACCTGTCCCTCTGGTAGTTTATAAAAAGAAAATCCTTGCCGAACTCGCCGTCTCAAGTCAGGGAATCTAATTCCAAGATGCTTGAGTTGTGAGCCGCGATCTTGTTGCACTGCTTTGCCCAGGGCAGGGTTGCCTATCGTAGTCAATGCCTGGGTAACTTCACGGTGGTATTCTTGAAAAATTGTGCGGCTTGTTTTCATGATTGCTTCAGATATGGATTACAGTTTATCCAAACCTCGTTTGTTATAAAAACAATTAATGTTGGATATCGGCACCCAGTATTACAGTCTTTGATATTTTGGTACGGGGATATCATCAAGTATCACGGATGCAGTTTCATCGAGGTAATGTTTTCCAAACAGAATGGGAGCATTGCGTTCTGTAGGCGACAGGGCTCCGTACGCTTTGGTGATTTGTTCCAGCGGAAGCACCAATATACCATTTGCCCGGCCCTTGCCGCCGTTCTGAAAATCATCCAATGCCAACTCACAAAGCTTGTTATGAGACGTGCCCTCGCTATGCACCACCATGGATTCTCTCAGCGCCGCTTCCAAAATATGCGCTTCAAAAATACGATAAACCCTGACTGTAGGCACACCTTCAGCATGGATATTATCTGTGGGCGCCGCTTCATTCTCAACGACGGTTGCTACTGGCTTGTGGATATATTGTTCTGGCTTCAAATTGATCTTTAACACTTCAGCAAATTCTTCCACCAGTTCCCGCACCGGGTCGGTCTCGAGTATGGGGTCGGTAGCGTGGCTAAGGCGTTGGATACAAAACTCCCGAAGCACAGACCAGCTTGATGGTCGGATGAAGAGGCGGAAGTCCTGTTCGGAGCGTGAGCGTTCGCTGTCAAAGTGAAAGTCCCCGATCAAATCGTGCAAGGCGTCCAAATCCAAAATACGGATCGCGCCGCCGAAGGGCTGAGACTTGACCTCGACAACGTGTTCATGTTCTGTTTCGTACAGCGTCGCTTTGCGCTCCAGTGCCAGCATCCATGCATCGTTCAGCGAATACTGAAAAACGACGCGCACCAATGTGGCGACACTGACTCGCAAACTCAAGTCTGACGTTGCGCCAATGCCCGGATTATGTTTCATTGGATACGAAGGCGATGGCTTGATCGATATTCATTGCTGCGCCGGTCTTCTGTGCTTTGGCAAATTCATCAGCGCTGAGTGCAGATTGCAGCATCTTACGGTTCCGTTCCACTTCCACGCGGTCAGCGGGCCACCAGGCACCACCAGTGGCTTTCAACAGCGACTCAGCTGCGCTAAGCAAGGTGGCACCCCATACCGTTTGTCCTTGTTGCGCTTTTAAGCCAGCCAACCCAGCGAGACATTCAGCGATGCCGCGTCGGTTGCCCAAACGTCGGAACATCGTCAGACTTTTTCTGAATTGGGATTCCGCCAGATCCAAATCCTCTTCATGCTGGGCGATGTATCCTAAGTTATGAACAAAGCGTGCCACATCGCCCCGGTCCCCAGTAGCGCGTAATAGTGACTCACATTCCTCGTAATATTTCCGCGCTTGATTAAATTGACCTTGTGTGCGCGCCACCTCACCGAGATTGTTAAGCGCGAAGGAGATCAACCAGTTTTCGTTAATAGCACGAGCTTCGGCAAGAGCTTCTTCATGATAAGCATGCGCCTGTTCTGGATTTCCCAAGCCAAGTTCAGCGTTGCCCAGGTGAACAAGTGTGAGTGCGTGAAAATAAAGCTGGTCCGCTTTCTTGAAAAACTCAATGGCTTGTTCCAACAACGGTTGTGCATCGCCGTCCCTGCCCATGTTGATAAAAGCAATTCCATTCGCCATTTGTGTAGTTGCCAGCATACGATCATCTTCCAGCGTTTGCGCGATGGAGAGAACAGCCTGTAGCTTTGATAGCGCTATAGCCTGCTTGCCCTGCCATAACGCCATCATGCCGCTTGATCCAAGCGCCAATGCGCGCAGTGGAGGCGTATTTTGAACCTCCGATACTGCCAGATATTTATCCGCCCATTCGAGTCCTTCCATGAAGTGCCCGCGTCGATACCAAAACCAGAACAGCAAAGATACGAGACCAGTGCCAAGTTGAATGCCCTGTGGCGAAGATAGCCCCCAACTTAAGGTTGCCCGAATATTATCAATTTCCCGTTCGAACCAATTCAGCCAATGCAAAGATTTCGGCGAGTAGATTTCGAGCCCCGCCTGATTGAGAATGATACTGCCGTAATATTGTGCATGTCCTGCATGTAAGGCATCCATCTCACCACTTGCTGTGAGGCATTCCAATGCGTAGGCGCGGATCGTTTCCAGCATCCCAAAGCGGGATTCGTCATCGGCTGTCTCTTCCTTTCGCAGGAGGCTGTTATTTACAAGTGCTGTAAGACCTTCGAGAATATCAAGCTTGCCATCTGGATTGCACACCGCTTCGGCGGATTCGAGTGTGAATCCGCCGACGAATACACTCAGGCGGGCATATAAAATTTTCTCATCCTGATTCAGAAGGTCGTAACTCCATTCCAGTGTGTTGCGGAGAGTCTGATGGCGTGTTGGCAGGTCGCGTGCGCCGCCGGTCAGTAGTTTAAGTTTGTCATCCAAACGCGTTAGGATCATCTGTGGTTGTAAAAGTTTGATGCGCGCGGCGGCAAGTTCGAGGGCAAGCGGCAGCCCATCGAGACGGCGGCAAATTTCGGCGACGGCGGAGGCGTTGTTTTTCGTCAAAGAAAAATTGGGATGCGCTGTCCGCGCCCGTTCAACGAACAGGATAACTGATTCGTTTTCAATGAGATTTTCCAACACTGATTCATTGTCTGCTTGCGGCAATTCCAGCGGCGGGACCGGGAACTCGCGCTCACCAAGTAAATTGAGCGCAATGCGACTGCTGGTGATGATCTTTAAGTGCGGCGCGGCTGCAAGGATTTCAGCTACGACGGGTGCGGCTGAGACCAGTTGCTCAAAGTTATCGAATACCAACAACATCTGTTTATCGCGCAGATAATCCTTGACGTTCTCGAGCAGGGGACGTCCGCCTTCACGTACGGCAAGTTGTTGCGCCACGCGCGAGATGAACTGATTCGCGTCCGTATCATCAGCGAGTGGGACGAAGTACACACCATTGGGAAACTGATCGAGCAATTCCTGCGCCACTTGCAAACTCAAACGAGTCTTGCCTGTGCCGCCGGGACCCAGCAGTGTGACGAGATGTGTATCGGTACGCAGTACTAATTCTTTGAGCGCGGCGATCTGTTTTGCACGCCCGATGAACGGAGTGGGTTGCGCAGGCAGATTATGTTTTGATTGCTTTTTGGATGTGCTTTGCGTTTGCGCGTCTGTGTTGATTTGGTTCTCATCGTAAAGCAATTCCACATTCGTAGGCAGAGGGAGGTTGAACATTGCGGCATAGCGTCTGAGATTGGCGGCGGCATAGATCAACCCAGAGAGACGTTGTTCGTCAGACATCCCTACTTTGTGACAGTACGTCAACCCCGCGGCAACTCCTGCCAGCCAGTATTGTCCCCACATGTCATCATGCAGACTTGGATGATGCGCTTCGACCCATTCCGCAAATGCGCCTCGCGCCGACCCGATCACCGCACTTACACCAGACATCTCGATCGGCACCTTATGCGGGTCCGGCGCATCCGCTACAGCCAGCAGCGTGAGAAAGTTGACATACTTTGCAAACGAAACCTGCGACATCGCGTGTGTCAAATAGGACATTTCCAAATAACGCTGATCGTATAACAGCGGCATGTGCTCTTTGAATAACGCGAAGTCTATCAGGTAATAGCCTTCCAGTGATTCTTTATCGTCTGCAAATTTAACCAAAATATTATTGGTATTCAAGTCGCCATGGATGAAGCCAGTTGCAACGTCAATGGCACGCGCCTTGCCCCACGCTTCAGCCGTGCGTGCGTGAAACAGTGGATTTGGGAAAACATGCCCGTTGATGAGCAAGCCAGCGGCATCCGGATTAACCCCGCGTGTCTCTTGTAGAAAGCGTTCCGTGTTGCCGCCAGCATCCAGCCGAAAGCCGAGCCAGTTATGCAACACTTTTTGAGGATGAACGGCTTGTTCAAAGGTGGCGTCGCCATTCCACTCATTCAGTAGAACCGTATTCGTTTGTGCAAAAAGAGTCTTGAGTTGACTTTGCCGTTCGTATTTCGATAAGGGCAGATACTTGAGCAGGGATTGACCGGCAATGCGATAAAAGATCGCGATGACACCCTCATGCTCGACGCGGTCAAAGACCAATTCGGCGATGTGTTCGCGAGCAAACTCAGATGTGGACTTGCTCATCACCGTGTTGTGTCGCGTGACCTCATCTGACTTGGCGTTTTTCCCCTTGCGATCCAGTTTGAGGATACAATGCTCGACACGCTTGTTTTCGTTGAACGAAACACTGACCAGATAAACAACCGCGCCTGACCAACCTCCCACCAACAACTGCAGTGGAGCGACAGTGATCTTATGAGTATCCTGTGCCAGTTGAATGATGAGCTGATATTCTTCCGGCAGGGATTGAAAATCGGTGGTCAGTTCGGGCATGGGACGGAACCTCTTGATGCAGTTTTTTAAATCAATTGCAGGCAGGTACGTCTTATATGAGCGAATTATACGCCATCCACTCCGAATAAAAACAGGAATGCGCTTTATCTATGTAAGGATGGGTGTGCCCGAATATTTTGTTTACTCGCCTTATGTAGAACGTCCCGAAGGTTCTCGTAAATCGAACTTATTCTCAGACCAAACCTCGCCTGCACTTGCGCCAGGTGCAAGTGTCGGGACGGTGCGTAACATCAGTTATTTAATAGGTACCAACTTTCTAATGCCTTGCTATAATAGATGGTAGTGGTCAAGTAATCAGTGACAGGTTATGACGAATGATAAAAAGTCTTGTAACGATTTCGTGCATGGCATCTGATTTTGAAAAAGACAAAGTTTTCCTAACGAACCGTGCACACGATTGTCTCAAAGTGTTATACCAACGCTCCATGTGGTTGGTCTGCCCGCTACCTTTACCCACGCACGCATGAGTCTCTTCAGGAAAAACGAGTTGATAAGCTTCCCAGAAATCGCTGTAGCTTTGGCAAACCCGATAGGTCGGTGGAATTTGTTCCCAAAGTCTACGACAGGTTGCCTCACTGCGATCACCGATGACAAATGCCACGATTTGTCGAGTCCGACGACATGATCGTCCAGACCCAGCGTTTGTTCCATCTTTCATAAACAAATGACCACATTTCATCGGCTTCCAGCACATCTTCGGGTTCGGCAGGCAAAAGGGTATCTTCAAGTTTTGGGTTGGTTTCGTCTTTTTTTTAGCCAGGCGACCAGTGTTGGACGACTCACGCCAAAGGTGCGTTGCACACCTCGCATACTGGAACGTTCATGATAGGCAGACAAGATTTGTTCTTTCTGCGCTTCGGTGTATCCACGTTTCGGTTCAAGCACACCACGTTTGCCGCAGTCTTTGCACACATATTGCTGACTGCCGCTCGCATTGTGACCATTTTTGACTATGTTCTGGCTATTGCAATTTCGGCATTTGTAAACAATCAGTTTTGCTATCATGCACTTACTATACTTCATATCACTTCAACTTGACCACTACCTAATAGATAAACACTTTTTGTATTGGAGGTCGCCATGCCACATCCGCTTGCTGGTCAACCCGCCCCGCGTGAATTATTAACCAACATTCCGCGCCTCGTGTCTGCATATTACACGGAACGACCCAACCTGGAGGAAGCCGCGCAGTTGGTTGCGTTTGGCACGTCGGGTCATCGTGGCACATCCACACAGGGTAGTTTCAACGAAGCTCACATTATGGCGGTGTGCCAGGCGCTCGTGGAATATCGCCAGCAGAATGGCATCACAGGCCCATTATTTATGGGCAGGGATACGCATGCCCTTTCTGAACCTGCGGAGGCAACTGCCATTGAAGTCTTTGCTGCCAATGGTGTTGAACTTCGCATCGCAGATGATTTCACTCCCACACCTTTGATCTCGCATGCCATTCTTACCTACAACCGCGGGCGTAACACTGGTTTTGCCGATGGTGTGGTGATCACGCCCTCACACAATCCGCCGGAGGATGGCGGCTTCAAATATAACCCGCCCAGCGGTGGGCCGGCTGGACCTGAGATCACGAACGTGGTGCAGCAGCGCGCCAATGAGATTTTGCGCAATCGTCTCAAAGGCGTAAAGTTGATAGCCCTCAAACGAGCGCGTATAGTCAGCACCACGCAAAACTATGATTATGTCATACCATATATCCGTGACCTGGGCAACGTCATCGAGATGGACAAACTCGGCGAATTGCGCATCGGTGTCGACCCGATGGGTGGCGCAGCCGTGCACATATGGAATGTCATTGCTAATATTTATAAGCTGAACATCACGGTCGTCAACCGCGCTGTAGATCCAACGTTTTCATTCATGACCGTTGACCATGATGGCAAGATCCGTATGGATTGTTCATCGCCCTACGCGATGGCAGGCTTGATCCGCTTGAAGGACGATTTCGAGATCGCGTTCGGCAATGACCCGGATGTGGACCGCCACGGAATTGTCACTCCTTCCTCTGGACTCTTAAATCCGAACCATTTCCTCGCGGTGGCGATCAACTATTTATTCCAGACCCGCTCCGGCTGGCGGGCGGACGCGCAGATCGGTAAGACGCTCGTTTCTTCGTCGATGATTGATCGTGTGGCGAAAGCGCTTGGTCGAACACTGAATGAAGTCCCGGTCGGATTTAAATGGTTCGTGGATGGACTTGTGGATGGCTCGTTCGGTTTCGGCGGCGAGGAGAGTGCCGGCGCTTCGTTCCTGCGTAAAGATGGCACCGTATGGACCACCGATAAGGATGGCATCATCCTTGACCTGCTTGCGGCGGAGATCACTGCCTTGACCGGGCGCGACCCGGGTTTACATTATCGGGATCTCACGGCGAAGTTTGGCGCGCCAGTCTACCAACGTATTGATGCCAAAGCCAACCCTGCCCAAAAGAATGTGCTCAAGAATCTCGCACCGGAGGATGTCAAAGCAGACACGCTGGCTGGCGAAAGGATCATTGCCCGGCTCACGCAGGCTCCGGGTAATGGCGAAGCGATTGGCGGCTTGAAGGTTGTTACTGAGAATGGCTGGTTCGCGGCGCGTCCCTCCGGGACAGAGGACGTATACAAGATCTACGCCGAAAGTTTTGTGGATGAGGCACACTTGAAGCGCATCTTCAGTGAAGCGCAGGAAATTGTCAGTGCGGCGTTCAAAGCAGCTGGAGTGTAAGACAGAAATCAAAACGAGACTGTGTCATCACAGTCCCGTTTTTTATTTAATGAGCATGTCATTCTGAGCGACTGAAAGGAGCGAAGAATCTCGATTTACATCCAGAAATTCCATTTGAAATAAGATTCTTCGTCGCTCCTCAGAATGACATAGCCTTATTACTCTTCATACCCATTGGGATGTTTGACATGCCAAGCCCAAGCCATCTCAATGATCTGGCGTAGATTCGGATAACGCGGCTCCCAGCCGAGTTCTTCCATGATCTTATCGCTGCTGGCGATCAGCGTGGCTGGGTCACCGGGACGGCGGGCGCCAACGACTGCTGGAATGGAATGCCCGGTTACCTGGCGGGCAGTTTCGATCACATCCGCAACGCTGAAGCCCTGACCATTGCCAAGGTTGTAGGTGCGGCTGCCCTGATCGAGCGCACGTAGTGCCAGGATGTGTGCACTTGCCAGATCAAGCACATGGATGTAATCGCGGACACAGGTACCGTCGGGGGTGGGGTAGTCGTTGCCAAAGACGGTGATCTTTTCGCGCTGACCGAGCGCGACCTGCAAAACGAGTGGGATGAGATGAGTCTCGGGGTCGTGCATTTCGCCCAAATCTTCGTTTGCTGCGCCACAGGCGTTGAAGTAGCGGAGGGCGGCATACCTGAATCCGTAGATGCGATCCATCCAATGCAAAAGCCGTTCGATGATGAATTTTGATTCGCCATACGGGCTGCCAGGGACAATGCGTTCGCTGGCTTTGATGGGCATCTCGGCGGGATCATCGAATAAGTTGGCAGTGGACGAGAGAATGAAACGGCGGACACCATGCTCCACGGCACTCTCGATGAGGTTGAGCGCATTGCGGACGTTGTCGGAGAGATACAGGAATGGCTTTTCCATCGATTCGCCGACGAGCGTATTGGAAGCGAAGTGCATGATGCCATCAGGTTTGTGCGTGTCAAGGGCGGCATCAATCGCGGCACGATCTTTCAGGTCGCCGAGAATGAATTCCGCTTTGGGATGAACCGCAGCGCGATGCCCCTGTTGCAGATTATCAAACACGATGACTGAATCACCTGCCCGAATTAGTTCAGAGACGACGGTACTGCCGATATAGCCAGCCCCGCCTGTGACGAATACTTTCATGGTTTCACCTTTTGTGTCAGAGATTTATTTTGCAGAACGGATTCATGACGGCTTGAGATTACTTTAGGTAACACTGGATTGTTAAATACGCTATCTGTCAGTCCCGTTTTTCTATTATGGGTGTATTACCCGCAAGCCCAGATGTTTTTCATATCCATCAAAGTCATTATCATTATGCAGTAACTCATGTTCGTTCTCGATGCAGTAGGTGGCAATCAGGCTATCAATTGTCTTGCGGACGGTAACGCCTTTTTGCCTCAAGAAACGATAATTCCTTGCGCTTTGTACTGCAATAGCAGTATCAACCATATTTGCTTGAGTAAACCTGCCCAATGTGCGGCGGACCTTTTCAAAGTCGGGGTCATGACGAAAACCTTGCAGCACCTCTGTAAGGATCAAATCGCCGATGAGAAGGGGAGTCGCATCCAATACGGTATGCAGAAAATTGGTCTGTGGGTTTTCCACGCCGTTGAAATAATCCACCCATACGCTGGTATCCACCACAAGCATGGCTAATTTGCCTTGACGCGTGATGCTCGTTGATTATTCAAATCCCCATCCCACGGCAACTTGCCGCGTAATGAACGGACTTCGCCCTGCTCGTTTAAAAGGATCAAAAGGCGCAAGGCTTCATGCACCACTTCCCGTTTAGTTTTGATGCCGGTTAGCTTTTGGGCGCGCTCGATAAGTTTATCGTCAAGTACAATATTCGTTCGCATGGGTAGCTTCTTTCGTGTGTATGAATTCCTAGATTTGTGTGTATTATACATCAATTCAATAGAATCAAAAACGGGACCGCGCTTCACGCACAGTCCCGTTTTATTATCATCATGTCACTCTGAGCGAAGAGTCTCGGACAACAACGATGAAGACTCATTGCTGAAGCAAGTAACTTTCACCCTACCCTCTCCCGCTGGGAGAGGGGCAAACGGACACGCTGATTAATCGTCACAATCGGGGTGAGGTCGCCCTTCACCCACACTCCCGTTTTAGTTTGGACGTGTATCTCCTTGATACAGTTCTCCCCAAATCCGACGAGTTAACTGTTGAATCTGCATCCCAAATTATTTAGTATGTGTCAAAGGATATTGATTTTGGGATAGATTAGGTCTATACTCATATAAAATTGAGTTCTTAGCGATGGTGGTGTTAGTTATGAATTAACCATCGATGCTACGATAATCACTGTCTGTGTCTGTTTTCACGTATAGAGAATTCACAATGCCCAAAATTGCTTCTAAAAAATCCAAATCTTCCAATAGTAAAGAAACCAAAGAGAATGTGAATGTTCCCTGGTATAAAGATACCTCTAAAATTCTTACTCTCCTGTCTATTCTTGCAGCGACAACTATTGGAGTTCTTGGCATAATCAACAACAGAGCTATAGCACGCCTTGGAAGAGAAGTATATGTACCAATGTTGCAATACTACCTTGGCGAATACGAACCAGGAAAAATATTTCTTGATATAGAAAATCATGGTGCTGCGACCGCACAAAATGTGACAATATCCGTATCTTGGAAATCAAAAATAGAACTTGGAAACTGTAACATTTCCTCTCCATTTCAGGATATAGAACCAGTTACGCCAATAGTAAGGCGGAATCTCACCTTTCGTATCCCGAATATGGTTGTTGGCGAAAAATTTCAGCTTATATGTGAAATAGTTGTTCAGATTGGTAATTTTGAATTTTCGGATTACGAAGGATATGAAACTCCTATACCACAAACAATCGATGCAACAACACGTGCTACTCAAAATGCAGAGGCGACAAAAAACGCTCAATTTTTGTTGCTATTTCGTTCGCTACCAACAATCGAGGCGACACGTGCTGCTCAACTATCCACTGCATTTCCACCTCCCACCTTTGTACCAGGTGTGCCAGAGCCTCAGATCAATTATGACCCCTATAATTTTGAACAATCCACTACAATTCCACCAGGGTTTATTTTACTGCCATCGTATATTGATAAGGATTTTCATATAAAGACCGCCGTGGGCTATGGGGATATTGAAATTCTAATCACTGCAGAAAATTCAAAACCTGCTTTTGAAACTAAACCGCTTCCCATAACAATAATCGCATACCTTGACCCTTATTCAAGAAGACACAATGGCATTTCGTATTTGGCGTTTGACATCTCGCTCTCAGATATTTTAAAAATGTATTATTCTATGAACGAAACCGACTTCATTCAATCTTGTAATAAGTTGAAGGATAAATGGGCTAATTTTGAAAATATAAAATTAGACAAATTCGACGCATCAACATATGATGTAACCTTGGTGCCTCTTGATGAGAAGGGATTAGAAGTAAAAGTTGAGGGCAAAAATTTTATGATAGCTCCTTATGTAACTCAAGGGAAGGATATAGTAAATATTTTCGGTGTAATATCGTTATGCGAGAAATCAGAATATATCCAGATTTGGCTTGACCCTGCTCTCATGTCAATGTCTAATGTTGTAACGCCATAATTATTTTTAGAAGTTGGTTAATGATGGACGACACCCAAAACACACCATCTATTTTCTTAACCGACGTTTGATAATAAGGGTGAGTATTTTCTGTGATCGAGAAGCTATGGTTGTTCTATAATGGGCATCCGAAATAAATTGTCCGATAAAGCTACCTGCCATCCATCTGCTGTAGCGAGAGTCTTGTTTTTAGATAGTAAATTATCGGGCTAACAGATTAGCACAAGCCTCTTCGAAATTGAATCAACTCTCGGCTTAGAAAAACTGCGGAGTTAGAAAAATGCATCCGCAGTCTTTTATCTATTTCCAAATATGACCGTACCCATATTCGCCTTCCAACAACTCCCCTTCGGCGAAGCGATTGAATCGAAATGGCGTGATATCCACGGTTTTGGGTGCGCCATCGAGTATCAACTCGACCAGACTTGCACCCGCGGCGGGGGAGGTCTTGAAGCCCGTGCCGCTCAAGCCGCAGGCGAGATAGAAACCATCGGGACCCGCCGCGCTGTAGATGGCGCGCTGGTCGGGGGTGATGCCGTCGCGTCCCACGTGGATGGAGTGCAAGCCGCTCTGTTCGATCTTGGGAATGCGTTGAACCATCGCATCGATCAGTTTCTCAACGAACGTGGGCGTGGGTGTTTGGTCTTCGGCATCGGGCGCTTCGCCGCGCAGGCTTTCATCTTCGCCCGCGGCAAGGATCAACGCACTGCCCTCGGGGCGGAAGTAACAGTTGATGGTATCGTCGATCACCGCGGGGATCTTGCCAAGCGACGAGGGGCGATGGAGGAACGCCACATCGTGAGTCCATGTGACGAGCGGGACATCCACATCGGCGAGTTGTGCGACCTGCTTCGCCCACGCTCCTGCTGCGCTGACAACTGTAGGCGCCGCAAATTCACCTTGAGTGGTGCTGACGCCTTTTACGGCTCCGCCTGACACGTGGATGGCGGTCACCTCGCAATTTTGGATCAACGTCGCGCCGTTACGTTTTGCCGCTTCAATGAATGAGTTGGTGGTGAGGGTTGCATCTGCGTAACCTGAATCGGGTTCGTAGGCGGCGAAGTCAAACTGGTCGGTGAGAAAATCAGGGACAAGTTTTTTCACATCATCCGCCGAGATGACAGACGTGTTGATGCCGATGCGTTGTTGATTGGCGATGTTGCCGCGCAGTTTATCTTCATGTTCACGCTTAGCGATTTGCATGAAACCTGTTTGGATGAATCCACATTCCCCACCGACTCTGTGCTTCCAATCATTGAAATAATATTTATAACTGGCGAAGGTCAGTTCGGATTCGGCGGCGAGATCGTAGTGCATACGGACGAGTCCGCTCGAATGCCCCGTCGCGCCCGAAGCCGTGACCTTGCGCTCAAGAATGGCGATTTTGAGTCCGCGCTCGGCGAGATGAAAGGCAATACTGGCGCCCATCACGCCCGCACCAATAACAATGGCATCGTAGGTTTGTGTCATGTTGGTTTCCTTTTTATAAATATTTGACATCTTGCAAAAACTCAAGACCCTAACCACGGAGACACCGAGTCACGGAGTTTTTAATTGTTTTCTCTCCGTGTTTCCGTGTCTCAGTGGTTTAGAAGGTTTTGTAAATAAATGCTTGTGACTTATGCAATAAGTTTATTACAGTTCTTCAACAATCACGCCATTCTTCAAAGCCTGTTCCTGGTCTTTGAAAATAGCCAGGGCAGTTGCCATGCGTTTGAAACCGAGCTTCAGATAAAACGTATCTTTTCCAGGGGCGGCGTAGAGAATGATCTTTCTATGGTCTTTTGAGAACTCGACCAGTTTCAAAACGATTTCTTTTCCAATACCCTTGCCCTGATAATCAGGACGCACCGCAATATCGCAAATATACGCCGCATCGAATCCATCTGCCAACGCGCGCCCAACTCCAATTAATCTGCCCGAGTCATACACAAAACACTTGAACATGCTGTTGGTAAAGGCAGTCTTTATATCGGCGGGAGCCTTATTTCCCATCCCAGCATCAAGGTAAAGGCTGGAGAGTATTTCCCAATCAATATTATCTTGTGAATAAACCCAGTCAAGCGCCATGTTCGTTTCCTTGTATGTAGTATCTTCATCAACAAGCAGAGAATCGATTGCCGAATTGTAGCAGAATTTAAAGGTTTGAATTGATGTCTTGACAGTGGTGATTGTATACCTGTAAAATTAGTTAGTTAAGCTAACTAATTTGGAAGACCACATGGAAAAAATCCTCATTGAGTTCATCAATACACTGGACCTCTCGCTCAAACAACAACAAAAAGAAGCCGGGAGTACCCTTGGTTTTTCAAAGTTGACCGTCCACCAATTACAGTATCTTGATGCGATCAACGATCTTGAAAACCCGACGATCACAGAACTTGCGAAGAAGCTTCACATTACCAAGGCTTCGGTCACGGTGGGAGTCAATAAATTGATTAAGATGGGATTTGTATCCAAAACCCAGTCCAAAGAGGATAGGCGTGTCTTTCATGTCAGTCTGAAAGAATCTGGCAGGCGGTTTGCGACGGCAAAGAATCAGGCGCTGCAGGATTATGGGAAGTTCATCAAGTCCGCTTTGAGCAAGGAAGAAGCCAAACAATTCGAAGCCATCCTGACCAAGCTGGTCGATCTGTTTCAAAAATCCTGATTACTAACTCACCCTGCCAGTTACACTCAGAGGCGGTCTGTGACCGCCGTGTTTTGCAGGTTACACCACAGGATCACAGACCCTGCGGGAGCGTAGTGGTGCGTAAGAGCAATTAACAAAATAATTTTTAGAAAAGAGATCGAATGAGAATAACCATCTTAACCACGGGCAGCCGGGGTGATACCCAACCCTACATCGCATTAGGCATGGAACTGAAGAAACACGGTCACGCTGTGCGGCTGTCGGCATTTCAAAATTATGAGTCCTTCGTAACCGAACACGGGCTGGACTTTTACAAGATACGCGGTGATGTATCTCTAGTCGCTGCCAGTATCAACAGCGATAAAGCCATGCAGGCGGATAATCCACTCAAGTTGTTGTTGAGCTTCAACAAGCTCAAAGGTTATGTGTACGACTTGCAGCAGGATTTTTTCAATGCCTGCAAAGACTCGGATATCATCCTCTATCATCCCGGTGCCGCTGTGGGATATTTTGCCGCGCAACATTTCAAGATTCCGAGTGTGCTGGCTGTGCCATTCCCCATGTCACCGACGCGCGAATATCCCTCGTTGATCTTTTACGATGCACCGCGCCTTGGCAAAGGCTTCAATTATCTGAGCCATAAGATCCTTGAACAGATCATGTGGTTTGCATCGAGCTCGCCGCTTAAAGCGTTTTGGAAAAAGGAATTTGGGACTCTACCCAAAGGATTCGCAAGTCCATTCAGCAAGCAGACTACCAAAGAATTACCCACGATCATCTCATGCAGTGAGTATGTCTTTCCGACTCCAGCTGATCGACCGGAGCATGTCCACACGACGGGCTATTGGTTCCTGGATGAAGAATCCGGTTGGAGTCCCTCGCCGGAATTGCTGGAATTTTTGCAGAAAGGACCCGCACCAGTGTATGTTGGGTTTGGCAGTATCGGGAATCCGAATATCGCGGTTCAAACCACGGAGTTGGTGATCGAGGCGTTGAAGCAGTTAGGTCAGCGCGGGGTGTTGGCAACTGGCTGGAGCGGGATGTCCAAGCTGGATACGCTCCCGGAAAATATCTTCATGCTTGAGAGCGCGCCACATGCATGGTTGTTCCCGCGCATGGCGGCAGTGGTCCATCACGGTGGGGCAGGGACAACGGCTGCCGGTCTGCGGGCAGGCGTGCCATCGATCATCATCCCATCAGGGACCGACCAATTCGCCTGGGGACGCCGCGTGTATGAATTGGGCGTGGGTGCCAAACCAATCCCAAGAAAAAAACTTACATCTGAAAATTTATCGACTGCGATTCGATTTGCCCTGACAGAGTCAATAAAAGATAAGGCAAAGGTTTTAGGCGCAAAGATAAGCAGCGAAAATGGAACGGCAACTGCATCAAAGATCATCATGGATTGCGTTGAGAATTCCGCGTCGAGAACAATGACCTCGTAGGTTTGGGTCAAGATTTATTTCTTTTCTTTAGTTCTGTGGTCAACTCATATTTACCATCGGGTCTTTTTTGCATCACGACAATTTGACAATTTTGCGGATTGCTTAGCGTCTCAAACTCCTCGACGGTCCAGTGATACCAACGCATCAAGAATAATCGGAGGGTAAGTCCATGCGTGACGATCAATGTGTTTTGAGGAAAATCTGATTTATTGAAATCCCTGAACATGGTCTCCAGAAATGTGCTGACCCGGTCGAATACATCCGCGCCTGATTCACCATCGGGGATTCTGTAGTAAAAGGTGCTGAAATCGTCCCGCTGTTTTGAGATCTCTTCGTTCTCATTTGGGTGGCGCAAATGTCCCCAATCCAATTCCCTGATCCTTGGGTCTTCGATCACCTTGGAGATATTCGCTTCGAAACCTGCTCTCAAATTTTGAAAAGTTTGCCGTGTTCGAATATACGGGGATAAGTACACATAAATACTTTCCTCCCCGATGATCTTTTTGATCTCAGCACCTGCGCTGTGTGCCTGCGCAATTCCTTTTGGCGTCAGGTTCAACGCATAATCTGGGATCGTGCGATATTTATCCCTGTCAATATTGCCTTCCGATTCACCATGTCTGATCAGAATAATGCGATTGGGTTTCATGTAGTTTCCTGAGGTCCGTTGATTTACCAGGACCATTCCTTTCCGGCATGATCTACCATTACCAGTCTGTCTTCATCTTCCTGGTCGTTCAACAAAATGGGCAGGGCATAGGTTGCGGCTTCTTCGGGCTCAAAAATTGCCTCCCTATTTTTCTCGCCGTGCATATATGAGCGTACCCAGCCGGGATGATAGACTCGAAAAGTATATCCTGATGGATGCAGATCATTGAACAGAATCTTGCCGCCCATATTCAACGCCGCCTTCGACATGCAATACCCGAACCAACTCGTTCGCTCCGCCGCGCTGATGCTGCCCGCCTCCGAGGAGATGAAACATAAGCGTTTGGTTTGTCCCTGCTCCAGTAACGGCAGAAAAGCCTCCACCATACGGAGTGCGCCCAGCGCATTGACATCATACATGCGCAGCATCTCACCATAATCCTGCGGTTCACGGATCGTAGGGTAAATCGTTTCAGAGGTGATGCCCGCGTTGCTGATCAAAACATCCATATGCTCAGTGTATGTGTGGACGATTTTTACAGCCGCTTGGACAGATTCCATCGAACTGACATCGAGCGGAATGATATGAAGCGTTTCGGGATACTCGTTTTTCAAATCGGCTAATTCATGCCATTGAGGAAGATACTGACCAGCAAAGACCCACCAGCCTTGTTTGAGTAGCTCAGCGCATAAGGCAAATCCCAAACCACGGTCAGCGCCGGTGACAAGAACGGTTCGTTCCATTGAAATAACTCCTCGATGAATTACGTTATGCTGAGGGGTGTTTTTGCCCCGAAGCATCTCTACCGCACCAATGCATGGCATTAAGAATCAAAGCCTGATACGAAGTATGCAACCAGACTTCCAGATTATGTCCCGGCGTCAAGACTGCGACACGCCCGTTGCCTTCTGTGCGTTGCCAGCCAGCGGGTTGTGTACCATGTTCAGAGCGCGCGGTCATGAATACATCCGCGTGTTGATCGTCCATTGCCATAAAATAATGTTCGTCTTTCACTACGAACTCAGAGATATTGGTTGTCAGTGAATGATTCATTTGCAGTTGCATGGTCACGTCACACTGTTCAGGATGATGCGTGAACACGCCTCCCAATAAATTTCGCAAGATGGATGTCTCTTGATATCCCGCCGTGCCCGAATGGATGGCGAGCAGTCCATTGCCTTTGCGCACATACTCCACAAAAGCGGACTGTACCTCCTCCGTCATCCATTCGCTTTGATCGGAAGCAGAAACGTTATTAGACTTTGTCAGGATCACCAGCGGATACGCCGCCATCCGCGCCGCTGACCACTCGTGGGCATCTTCGATAAAATCAAAAGTAAACCCTTGCTCTTTCAGTGGGTGTAGTCCTTCTCGCGGCACCCGCGCTGGATGCCAGTAATCATCACATAAAACAAGCGTTTGCATTCTGTCGTTTAATCTTTCCGTTGTGGATATTAAAGTTTATTGGAGTGCGTGGGTTATTGTCGTTCCAAGATCACAACCGGGATGCGGCGGGAAGTCCACATGCGATATTGCTCATAATCCGAAGATCTCTCTGCGATAGCCTGCCAGAGTTGCTCGCGCTCAGTCTCTGTTGCCTCGCGCGCACGGACGGCGTAGTGTGAGTCTCGGATTTGCACGGAGGCAGTTGGTTCTGCCATCATGTTGATCCACCATGCAGGATGTTTTTCCTCGCCGAGGTTGGATGCGATCACGACGAAGTCCTTGCCGTGAGGTAGGTACATCAAGGCGTTTTTACGAGTCAATCCTGTCTTTTTACCTTTGGTCGTCAGAACTAGAATCGGTAGCCCACGTATGAAATTGCCAATCCGACCTTTACTCCACAAATAGATATCCAAGTGAAGTTGCCAAAATAACTTAACCAGTGCGTTGCGTCTTATCCGCATTACTTCCAAACCTGTTCAGCGACTCTCAGGAAGTTTCCGCCCAAAATCCCACTGATAACCTGTTCACTATAGCCCTTTTGATATAAGAGCTCAGTGAATTCAGGGATTTGTTCCGGCTCGACAAAGGCGATGAAATCCGCCATTTTGTCCGCGGGGAAGACCTCTGGATTGTTCTTGATGTAATCAAGAACTTCCTGTTTGTCGATCACATAATCCAGACCGATGCCCGCGTGTTCAGGTCCGACCAGGTTCATCACATACTCAATATTTTGGACGATCAACTCACTCGATGTGCCACCCAGAAAATCCCCGATGCCGTTGATGCCGATCACACCGCCGGTCTGAGCGCAGGCTTTGATCTGTTCATCAGTAATGTTGCGGGCATGTTCACGCAGGGACTTGGGATTCGAATGTGAAAAGATAACCGGCTTGGATGAGACCTCAAATGTCTCCATCGTGGCGCGATAGCCCATGTGACTCACATCCACGACCATGCCCACGCGGTTCATTTCGTGGATCACATCCTTGCCAAAATCGGTCAAGCCGATGTGCCCCTCCATGCATCCGCCAGAGACGCGGTTGTCTTTGTTGTAGGCAAGCAACATTTGACGCACGCCCAGATCATAATAAAACGAGACCATGTTGAGATTGCCAAGCAACGGGTCAGACCCTTCGAGATCAAAGGCAATCGCCAATCGATTTGTTGCCTTGGCGTCTTGAATATCCTTGACGGTCAACGCAAGAACATATTCATCACTATGTGACGCAATATAATTCCGAAACCGTGCCGTTACCTGTATCACATTCTCGAACGCGTCCATATCCATGCCGATATTGAGTGAGACAAAATTTACGCCGCTATCTTTGTAGCGTTTCAACTCGGTTAAATCAGAGTTTGGGTTGAGTGGGAAACAGGCGTGCGTATCCCAGATGAGCGAGCGATCATGGATTTGTTGGGCTTGGGGTGAGACCATGATTTGGTGTCCTGTTCTTATTATGGGTGGAATTATATAATACCCACGGTCATAAGTTGCGCTTTCCACCTTTTGAAAAAGCGCAACTTATGACCGTGTGCGGTATATGTGCTTTCATTTGAAATGGGTAACCTGCTCCTTGACACTGCTTCTCTGGCACTCTACATGGTGCCGCATAGATATTTGAATTTGAAGTGTATGGCTCAACTTTCGATTTATTCCAAAAGTTAGTAAATTTTGAGACAAGCGGTAAAATGGATATATGTTGTGGGATTTCTCTTCATTGACCCAAAAGGATGCACAGGATGAACCAGAATCAAAGCAAACCGCTGAACAAGAAAAAAGTGATCACGTCCATTATTACAGTTTCTGCCCTGGCAGGGACGGGCTACGGGGTAAACCGTCTAGCAACAGACCCGGTTGGTGAAAAGGACTGTCCGCCGTTGTTTGCGGAATATGCCGCGCCTGACTCGCAGGTCAATGTGGAAATCGCGCCGCTTTCCGCAGGTGACATGCTCAAGTGGGAGCAAAAAGGCGGGACGATCAACGATGTCAGTTGTTTGAACCGCACGCCGGTATATGGCATTGTAAAGATCACCAGTGTGGACGATATCAAGAATGCCTTGATCTTTGCCAAAGAAAATAAACTCAAGATCTCCATGGCAGGTGTGAAACACAGCATGGGCGGACATGCCTTCTACAAAAATAATCTGGTACTGGATATGAAAGGCTTCAACCAGATCGAATTGAATGAAGCGGAGAAAACCATCACGGTGCAAAGCGGTGCGACCTGGCATGATATTCAAAACCTCCTGCACCCGAAGTATGCGGTCAAAGCCATGCAGTCCACGGATATTTTCACGGTGGGCGGTTCGATCTCGGTCAACGCGCATGGCATGGACCATCTCGCTGGTTCGGTGGGGAGCAGTATCCAGTCCATGCGTGTGATGCTGGCGGATGGAAGTATCGTCAATGTGAGTCGCGATGAGAATCCTGAATTGTTCAATTTGGTTGTGGGTGGCTACGGTCTCTTCGGCGTGATCCTCGATGTTGATCTCCAGATCGTGGCTAACGACATTTATCAAACCGAACGTCAGATCGTGAGTTATAAGAATTTCCCCGAGATTTTTGAGAACGAAGTTTTGCCCGACCCAAATCTTGGCTTGTTCTATGGGCATCTTTCCACAGCGAAAGGCACGCTGCTCGACGAGATGATCTTTTATAAATATACAAAGGTTGACATCGGTGATGCGGACGTCCCGCCGTTGGGTGAAGTCTCCAGCATCAAACTGCGGCGCTTTGTGTTTAACTTTTCCAAGCTGGGTACTGTGCCGATGAGTATCAAATGGTATCTGGAAAAAAATGTCGAACCGAAGATCGAGTCCTGCACGGTCGTGCCGCGCACCCAGGCGATGGCGGAAGGCGAAGCGTGTTTTGTGTCCCGTAATGACCCGATGCATGATTCGGTTGCTTATATCCGCAACGACCTAAAGAACGAGACGGACATCCTGCACGAATATTTTATTCCACGCGAGCAATTCATCCCATTTGTGGATGGACTGCGCAAAATCGTTCAGGACTATGACGTGAATCTGCTCAATGCTTCGGTGCGTGTGATTCACCCCGAGCATAACTTCCTGAACTACGCGCCGGGCGAGATGTATTCGATCGTGTTGTATATCAATCAACCAACGACGCCTGAAGGCAATGAGAAAATGGGCATTGTGACGCGTGAATTAATTGACCTGACCGCCGATGTGAACGGACGCTTCTTCCTCCCGTATCAACTGCACTACACCCCCGAACAACTCCAACGCTCCTACCCCATGATCGGAGATTTTTTCGCGGCGAAAAAATCCTACGACCCCGATGGCTTGTTCACGAATACGTTTTATGAGAAGTATGGGAAATAATATTCGCCCTGAGCGGAGGGCTGAGCGATTGTTGCGAAGCCCGCAGTCGAAGGGCGGGCTTCAAGCAAGTTTTGTTTGCCTGTAACGTGCGCTTCGACTGCGCTACGCTCCGCTCAGCGCGAAGGTTATAAAAACCCTAACACAACTTTCATCAACGCATCCAAGTCTTCCAGATGCGGAATATGATTCACATCCTTCAACACCACCAACTCAGAATTAGGAATGAGGCTTTGCAGATATTCACCCTCTTTCAATGGGATGATCGTGTCGCTATCGCCCCACACAATCAGGGTTGGCATTTGTAATATTTGATAATTCGCGGGGTCAGTGGTCAGTGATGGTTCCTGAACTGTCAAAACATATTTGAGCCAGTCGCCCAATGTATTGGTCGCATCCTGCAATACCAGCGGTTGTTGCAGGATGTTTGTTTTTTCTTTGGTCACGTCAGCAGGGTCAAGCACCATGGCGGAGATCAATGTCTTTGTGAATAGTGGATTAGTCGCTGTCGCTGCAAGAATCGGGTTTCGCACCACTCGCGTATCTAAAAAGATTTCCAGCGCGGATGGCGATGAGTCTTCGGGTGCAGGTTGAAGATTGAGATTCAATCCACCTACATCGAGCAGAACCAGCGCGTCGATTCGATCTGGAATCATGAGCGCGGTTTCCAGTGTCGCGCCACCGCCAAATGAGTGACCGAACAGAATCGCACTCTCAATGTTCAACTCATCCATCAATGCCACGATACGTTTTGCCTGATTCGCATTTCCATACGAAGGCATGGACGGTCTTTCAGAAAAACCAAAGGGTGGAATATCAATGGCGATACAACGATAGCCTGCCTCTGCCAGCGGAGTCATCGTCTCGAGCCAGAGTCCGTTCCAGGCGGCGGTGCCGTGGATGAAGATAATGACGGGTCCGTTTGCGGGTCCTGATTCCTGAATGAAGAGTTCCACATCGCCCGCTTGTACAAAATATCCTGTAGACGGTGCGGCTTCCTGGCGTGTTTTGGTCTCGCGGAGGTTTGCCTGCACCGTAAAAGAGATGATCGCCACCAGAAGCAGAAGTAGTAACGCTAAAATTGTTCTGAGAATATACTCAAGCCATTTTTTCATGATAAATTCCCTGTATTGGTGGTCGAGTAGCCCTGAGCGGTTGTTGCGAAGGGCATATCGAGACCACCAGGTTTCAAGAGTAATCTTGTAACAAAAGTTGCTTTGCTTATGAGTGGTCTCGATACGTGTCTCGCTATTGCTCGACACTACTTGACCACCAAGTGTTGCATTTAATAATCATACATATGCTCGAACTTGACATCGCTGCGACCCCTCAACTCTTGCAGGAACAGACCGATGTCAGCGACGCGGACTTTTATTGAAACACGAGTCAGCCCTGGCTGAGTCAGAATCGGGAGGTCGAAGAGAGTTGTCCCATGTTCGAAGTTGTAATCCGCATCCTGTGAGCCGATCAATGTGAACAAGATTTCATCGTTGCCAGCGATCTCGATAAATTGAACATCGCGTTCAGTGAGCCCCGGAACCGTATCGGAAAAATATTCGAAGCGCGTGATGCGGATGAGTTGCAGATCATCCACCTGCTCAACGATTTCAAGATCATCGCTCACCAGATCAGTGGTCATTCCTGATGTTATGGCGTAAACTTTTTCCACATCGGCGCCGCCGTAGGTTGCCTGCGCGCCAAGGTTGGTGAAACCCGCATATAAAATCTTGCCGCCATATTCGACCGTGAGTGCGAGCTTGCGTTCCCATTTGCGGATCGGGTCAGGTCCCCACATACTTGTTTCCGTCCACAGGGTTTGCAGGGTTTCCTTGAACGGGAAAAAATACCACGGCGTCATGTGCAGGAACTCACCGTAATCTTTGGCAACTTGCGCGGCAAAAATTTCCTCTTCGGTGGGCGTGTCCGAACTGATCCACTCGGTCACGCGCCCCAGCGTGCCTTCATACGCGCCCTTCAACATATTCTCAGCAGTGAAACTGATGCCGATAAAACCAAGTGTGAATTGCGAATCGCTGTTGAATGGATAACGCCCTTTGACCTCGCGGCAGACATCCACATAACTTTGCCAGTATTGCCCCACTGCTTTGAAATAAGGGAACTCACCCGAACGATGTTCCTGCAAAAACGCGGCATATTCATCGGTGCTGTAGACGATATACCATTCAGGCAGCGTGAGATATGTTTTGGACTCGGGGCGATAATAATCAGGAATCTTTTGGACTGCTGCGCGCATCGTTTCATCGTCCAAAGTTGATTCTGTTTCAGGGACCTTTTCCCACACCTGGCACGCGATCCACACCCGTGGCAGATTCACAAGCGAGGGTCCCAACGCAATGATAACTATTGCCCAGATGAAGAACTTGAAGCCACTCCAGCCGCGTCGCGATCTGCGCCTATCCATGTTGAGCAAACTTCCTGGTAAAAACGAATCCGATGATCACAGCGATGCCGCCGATCAAAATGTGTGGAATGTTCGCGGCGAACTTGAAGCCCCAATCGAGCGGCGTGATGCCTTTGAGAAAGATGCCGCCATCGAGATAGCCCTGACCCAGGAAGAAGCCCATCACCCCATCCATGCCGTAGATGATGCCGAATAATTTGAAATAGAAAGCCGAGTCTTTGAAGGAGCGCCATGCAGCAACTGCCGCCCACGCGCCCGAAGCATAGTGCAATAAATTATCGTACCATTCGAGCTTGAAGATGCCGAGTGTGACGCCGTCCGCATCGTTGATAAATGGGAAGGAACTCAGCGAGCCGAGCACGACAAACATAATTGCGTAATACCAGGCAAGCTTTTGGGTGGGGGTGATGTTCATGTTGTTTCTCCTCTATAAAGTAGGTGTGCCAATATCATTCATTCGGCTGATTTGTATCTATTTTGCCTTATTCCGACTGCCAATGCCAGATTAAAAACTGCCAAAAACCGCCGTGTTTCAAATTTTGTTTTTGTTGATTCTTCGGTAAAGGATCTCACAAAATACCCCTGTGAGGATCGTCGCGACCAGATCCCAGGGATCTATGGATTTCCCCAACAGTGGATGCGCCAACTCGTACACCGCCACGCTGATCGTCACCGTGCGGATCATGAAATATTCCTGCGCGAGGTTGCGCCCCAATAGCGATGTAAATACAAATATGGTCGCTATCGTGCCAAGCGAATTCCCGATCGTATCTGCGATATGGAAATCGTTGATGCCTCGCGAATAAATGTAGGGACGATACGTAGCCCGCACAATTTCATACAACACCACCGCGCTAAGCCCGATCAGCAGATTGATGATGCGGCGTTTGGAATGAAGCCAGTCCGCGATCTCGGTTTTTAGTTTTTGCAAGATGATATGCTCTTTATGTGGTCTTCCGTTCGGATGTTTCCAGGACCTGTTTGAGATGTGCAAATGTCTGCTTTGACTGGCTGCGAAAAAATATTAGGAGCAGTGGCGTGAAAACCTTCCATAATCCCTGGGCATGGAATTCAACGTATCCTTGAATGTGAGTTCCTGAAGGAGTCGTTGAAAACGCAAGTGTTGCAACAAACGGAAATAGTTCGTCATTGCCTCGATACGTATATGAGTTATAAGGCTCGTATTCGAGTACTTCCACTTCACCGGCTCGACGATAGCCCCAGGCAACAGTGACAATTTCAAAACGCGTGCCTACGCCAATGATGCCTGTGGAAATCTTTCTGCTCTCGGTGATAAATGGTTTCCAGTATTTGTCATTGGCGTGGTCTGTGACATATGCAAAGACCTCTTGAAGGGGGAGGTTAATAACTACTAGATCGTCCATGTGTTTTCACTTGTGACATTTCTCGACACCAATAAATTTCTTCTGGAAGAAGGAGAGGAAAGCTAAAGGCTGCACGCAGTGTTATTAGAATGAAGGTTGCATTGAGGCATGGCAGACAGTATCCTAGAAGAGATGGAACGTCGGGGACGTGTCTGGGGCAGGAGCGTCAGGGACAGT
>Ga0210377_10000058_pt1 | contig 98523 bp, 93 predicted proteins | sample PLM4_65_b1redo_FD_155480 | JGI IMG/M metagenome (GOLD analysis project Ga0210377, IMG submission 155480) | Groundwater sediment microbial communities from an aquifer in East River, Colorado, USA - PLM4_65_b1 redo | ecosystem: Environmental > Terrestrial > Soil > Riparian zone | place: USA: East... | reverse complement strand
TTGCCATACGCATTGTGACCGTTCTTGACAATATTCTGGCTCCCGCATGCTCGACAACTAGACACGATGGTTTTTGCAATCATATGCCAAGATTATCACACTTCACTTATTTTGAACCGCAACCAAGTTTTATACTTATTTTTGCTTTCTATTTGAATTGATCTATTGTATATTAAATTTACCAAATCTACTTTTGACACAGGAGAATATCATGGGCTACAAAATACTGTTTATACTGAACGCACTTGTCGTCTTTGCTTTAGGAGCAGTGTTACTGGTCGTTCCAGAAATGGCACTTGGGCAATTTCAAACACAGATGCGGGTGACTGAGGTGGTTCAAGCGCGTTACCTTGGTGCTGCCTTGCTCACGCTGGGCTTGATGCTTTGGTTCATAAAAGACGTATCTGATGAGCGTTTGCAAAAGAATTTTAGCGTCGTAGGGCTAGTTGGAGCTATACTCGCGGTAATTGTAACCATAATCGGCATCACAAAAGGCGTGTTGACCATAAATAGCTGGCTTCCGATCGTTGTGGAGGTTGTCTTTGCTTTAGGATACGCATTTATGTTATTCCTGAAACCCAAAATGAAAAAATAAGATCGCTGCTGACAGGCTACCTGCAGTTCTGCAGGTAGCCTGTTTGTTTTTAAGAGGGTTTTAGTATTAATTGAAGTTTCATTGCGTATTTGATATTGAGGTAGTCTTCAAGTAACCTTCGGAATTAAAAGCCGTCATGTGCTCGGGTTGGGGTGGGCTGGTGGATAGAACTCTCCAGTAGGAATTTATGTCTACCTTGCAAAAAGCCATGACTTTATTCACGATTATGCAGGAAGCTTCTTTTATGAGTGACAGTTCAAACAATACACCGAATGTAGCTTTGTCAATCCTGGTTGTGGATGACGATGAATTAAACCAGCGCATGATGCGTCTACTTTTGAAGCGCGATGGGCATATGGTTGAGTGTGTGTCCAATGGGTTGGAAGCTCTTAATGCAGTTATGACCCAGTCTTTTGATATGGTTTTAATGGATTTACAGATGCCGGTCATGGATGGGGTGGAGGCGAGCCGTCGTATTCGTGAATGGGAAAGCGATGGTGGGCATACATTTATCGTTGCGTTGACTGCCAGTTATCTTCCCGAAAAGGGGCGGGAACTCTTCGAGGCTGGGATTGATAATTACATGTCAAAGCCCTTCGATGTTGCCCACCTTCGTCATATTTTGCAATACGGACTTGAAAACCGCAAAGCACAGGAAGCTTCTAGTGCTAGTCAGCCTGAGGCAGCTATACTGGCTGGCGGTCAGGAATTTGATCATCAAATTGGCGTCCAACGTGTCGGCGGCGATGTGGAAATTTACAAAGAGTTATTAAATGATTTTGTTCAGGAACTGCCTCGGAAATTGGAGAATATGCGCTCCTGTTATGTAAAAAAGGACCTGGAAGGCTTGTATCGCGCCGCACACAACCTGAAGGGGGTGTCTGCCAATTTGGGTGCTTTGCAACTATCCGAACACGCGCGTAGACTTGAAAAGCAGGTAGGTGAGAGTTATACTGATAGGATTGAGAGCATGATTAACGATATTACGACAACATCAGATAAATTGAAAGAAAATGCAACCATTTTTTTATCGTCAAGGGACTGAAAACCAGTTAGGTTCAATTAAATTACATCCTTAGGAGGATTGTATGCGGGTTTTGCTGATAGATGACGAACAGTTTTATTTTAAATTAATACGGAAAACGCTCAAAGAAGCGGAGTATGAACTTGAGTATGCACAATCGGGAAGTGAGGGACTTGCCAAGATCCCAGCCTTCAATCCTGATTTGCTGATTGTTGATTTGAAACTTCCCGAAATGGATGGTTTTCAAGTCCTCGAGCGATTGCGCCGCGATGCAAAATTCAGCCATATTCCTGTGATCGTAATTACTGCCCAGCATGAATTGAGCGAAAAGCTGAAAGCTTTTGAGTTGGGTGCTGACGATTATCTTGTAAAGCCATTTCAGCCTGAAGAATTGGCGGCGCGTATGGGGATTTTGGCACGCCGCGGCAGGGCGATGCAAATCGCCCAACAAATGGAAACCAAGAACAAAGCCCATGGTGCTCTTGTCACGGTGCATAGCTTGCGCGGTGGTTTGGGATGTTCAAGTATTGTTGTGAATTTGGGACTGGCGTTTTATAAACTTTGGAACAAACCAACACTGTTGGTAGATGGTGTGTTGACTGCCGGGCAGGTGGCTTTGATGCTGGACGCTAAACCATCAGCCACTTGGGAAAACCTCGTAGGCGTGGAGATTGATGCGATTGACGAGACGGTAATCAGCGAAATGATGTGTTCCCATAAAAGCGGAGTTCGTTATATCGCTTCACCTCGGTATCCTATCGCCGCCGATACATTCTCGCACGATGCCTTGAAGCTTTTTGTGGATGGGCTAAGGGATAGTAATGATTTTACTTTAGTAGACACATCACATGACTTTTCAGATATGACCATCCACATGCTGAGTATGTCATCTACGATCCTGCTTGTAATGGCGCCTGAAATGGCTTCGCTTCGAACTACAATGAGTGCGCTTGAGATCTATGATCGTCTGGGCATTCCCCTGGAAAAAGTAAAGATCGTTTTAAATAACAATTCGTCCAGCCCTGCCATTAAACAAGCACAACTCGAAAAAGTGCTCAAGCGCAACTTTGACTTTGTTCTGCCTTATGAGGCTGGCGAAGTTAACCGTGCGCTTAATTTTGGTCAGCCTTTCATTTTGAACAATCCTGATCTGTCGATCTGTCTGAATTTGGAAAAAATGGCATATGCGCTCACGGATGATTCCTTTAAAGCAATTCCTCCTGTTGCGCCATCGGCTACCTGGAAGCGTGTGACTGCGGGTAAATAGATATAATGCGGACAAAACGGCGAAATTCCCTATTTAGTGCACTATTAATTTTCGGATTGATCCTTCCGGGATTGATAGGGATTTTTGCTGTGCAGGCAAAAGCCATTGAAGATCAGACGCTCAATACGCAACTCTCTTTGCAAAGCGGACTTTCTTCAACCCCAACCTGGACTTTAACGAACACCCCGCTTCCTTCCTTGACTTCAACCGGATCGCCGTTCACTAATCCATCTTCTCCCCTGGGGCTTTCGTCTGTTGACCTGTATACGTTTATTCAAGCTCCCACTCGACCTGTGGCAAACCCATATGTGATCCTGACCGCATTTGCGTCCATTCCACGAACAGGATCGGTTGAAATTCGGGGTTTCATAAACTCGCAGGAATTTATTTGTACCGAATCACCCTGTGCGATTCATTTACAAACCAGTTCCAGGTTGATATTTCGAGCTTATGCAGATACTGGTGAAAGCAGCGATGAAGTGGTTGCATCCGTCAGCGTCAACCAGGGTCTGAACGGATATCAAGTTACTATTGATACTGTCAGCCAATTCACTGCTTTTACAGATGCATGTTCCAATATATGGGGCAAGCGCGATGAAGAAAACGCAAGTTGGGATAATTTCGTACAATTCCCTTTTCAAATAAATACCAACAAGACTCTGCATACACTTACGGCGCGGTTGATCCTGAATGGCGTTGTAGATGCGAGTGATTGTCCATCTGGCGGTTTGAGCCTTGGCTTGGATTGGCCCACTGCCTGTGGTTTGGAAAAAGCCTCTGCTACAGTCACAGCATGGCAGAATCAATATGATGGGTATATTTGGCTTGCAAGCCGGGACCAGGGTATCCCGCCTAAAATCATGAAAACCCTGATTGAATTTGAATCGCAATTCTGGCCCGGGAATTCCCGCTATTATGTTGACGAAGTTGGGCTGGGACAAATAAATCAACTCGGTGTGGATGTGTTGTTGCGCCAGGACCCTACCTATTATCATAAAGTTTGCCCAAGCATATTATCTGACTGTACTCTGCCTTATGCCAGTCTGGATCCAACTCAGCAGGCACAGATTCGAGGTGCAGTGGTTGCTTCTGTAGACGCCAACTGTCCCACGTGTGAAAACGGCGTGGATCTTGATAAAGCAAAACAAAGCATTAGTCTGATCGCAAGCCTGCTTAAGGCAAATTGTCAGCAGGTGGATGATATTGTTAAGCGTCCCTATAAACCTGACCCTGGTACACCGACGGTTACGCCCACTGCCACCCCCAAAGTTCATGCCCCCACACCTACTCCATTAGATCGCAGTGACATAATGCAATATGAAGATCTTTGGAAATTTACACTGGCAGCTTATCACGGCGGGATGAGTTGTTTTCAGAATGCAGTCATTGAGACGAAGAAAAATGAGCTTCCAGTGACCTGGGAAAATGTTTCCAGGCAATTGAAGTGTAAAGGCGGCGCTGATTACGTGAATGGATATTGGGATAATATCGTTGCATTTGATTTTTATCTTTATGAGCCCAGTGACTTGCTTTCTGTCATCGCGGCGCCAACCATTGTACCAACCCGAACCCCTGTACCAACCCCGACAGTCTATATATCAAGCGCAAAGATTATTGTACAGGTTTATATGGATCGCAACGGAAATAACACTCCCGATGATGGTGAATGGATCGACGCAATGACAGTGCAGGTTTCTATTTCAAATAGCGAGCAGATCACGCAAAGAACGATAAACGGCATTGCGGTCTTTGATCTAGCTGGATACCCGCCTAACTCTGGAATTGATGTCAGCTTGCCTGGTTTGTATCGAAACGAAACATTTCTTTTACCGGAACAGGGTGATGTGACCGTTGTATTTAAGTTTGACCAACCAGTGTTGCCGACGAGTTTGCCTTAGAGAGAATAGAGCATGACGAAGAAAACCCGAAAAACGAAAAATAATAAACAAGCTGAAGATGCTTTGGATGAATTAAAGGCTGAATTGACAGAATCAGCCTCGGTTGAGAGCGAAGCGTCAACGTCCGTCGATTCCGCCGTCCCAACAGATGCTACACCTGATGCCTCTTTGGATGATCTGTTGGATGATGTGCGTCGCTCTTTGATCGAAGATGATGCAGATGATGAGAAAAAGGCTCATTGGTGGAATAAAACTGCGAAAGGCAAACATAAAGAGCAAGATGATGCATCAGAAGTTTCCAGTTATGTGATCGAGAAACCGAAGGAAGAAGATCCGTATTTGGAGCAAATCGATGAGTTGATCGATCTGCTTGAGCCTGAAGCGGAGACAATTCAAGTTGAAGCGGTTGCTGAGCCTGAAATTACACCTCCAGTGGAACCAGAAGTTGTTCCAGATGTTGATGAGCTGAAGAAGCGTGTTTTTAGTCCAACTGAGACAGGCAAAGAGCAGGAGATCAGCGAAGTGCGTGCCATTGCCCTGGAGGGCGGTGAGGAAGTTTTTGTTGAGGTAGAGGCGAAGACTGCAGACCCGTTTGAGGAACGCCTGACAGCATTTGAAAACTCACTGAGACCTTATCGAAGTTATATATATTATGCCCTCGCTTTTTTGGGTATTGTTATGGCTGTGGCAGCGGGAGCCTTGATGGTTAGAGAATATAAGAAAGGACTGCCTACTCCTGTTGTGGAAGCATCTAATTTGCCTTTCCCCACCGGCATGGTACTTCCGGGAGGTTTGAATTTTGGTCTTGGAAAAGGCGCTATCACAGATGGCGCATGGAATCCACGCGGAGCTGAATGGCTGGAAGGCACTGAGATCTGTCGTTGGGTTGCAATCCCGTGGAGTCGTCAACTGGAGGCGGTCGTGCGGACTTTGACGCAAAAAGATACGATCGATCTTGTGATGAGCAATAATGACAGGTTAACGTACACTGTATACTCGATCCAGGAATTGACTTTGGCAGAAATGCAGGAATTGGATTCGAATTCTCCCTGTCTGTTGCTTGTGCTCGCAGAACAGGATTCGGATAAGAGATGGGTGGTAACTGCTTTGCCGTGAGTCATTGAAAAGAGGTTTGTGATGGATGCCATAACCGTTCTCGTCATTGACGCGGATGAAGCCAATCGGAATTTTCTTGCGCAGCTGCTGCAAAAAAAGAACTATCTTGTGAAGCATGCTGCAACCGGTGAAGAGGGAATTCGATTCGTCTCAGAAGCTCAACCGAATATCGTGATCTTCGATACACATCTGCCTGATATGAAGGCAATGGAGTTGATCGTGCGCCTCCAGCAGTATCCCGATATTGCCGATATTCCCTGTGTAGTTTTGAGTAGTCATTCCGATCCTGATGAAATGCATGCCTGTTTGCAGGCGGGTTGTGCTGAATATTATGTGAAATCTGGCATGGTGATGTTGACGCTGGTGGATGCCATTCCGCGGCTTTTGGTGGAGGGGAAGCGGCTTCGTAAAAAACGCGACAAGGGATTTTTATACGTCTTCCTCAGCGCGAAAGGTGGCACGGGGACCTCGTCACTGTGTGCGAATATCGGGATGAATATGGCTGGTCATTTACAGCAGTCTACGGTAGCGGTTGCGGATTTGGTGCTTCCGATGGGGTCGATCGCTTCATTGGTGGGCGCTTCAGAAAGCGATTTTAACCTTGTGACCGTATCCGACCAGCCCACTGAAAAGATCACCTCTGGATATCTCAAGGATAACTTGGTGGTCCCTTCCAAGTGGATGTTTCATTTGCTGCCAGGTGCGCCTGATCCTGAAACGGCAATTAATCTCAATGTTGGACATATTTCGAATATTGTTGATACTCTTCAAAAGATATATGACTATGTGCTGGTCGATTTGGGACGTTCTTTATCCAAGATCAGTCTGCCCATCATCCAAGCCGCTGACTTGGTGGTTTTGATCTTGAGTACTGACCTGAGCACGGTAAATCATACAAAGAAGTTGTGGCATTATCTCAAGGGTCAGGGTATTACCAATGACCACGTATATCCGATCTTGAATCGGGCAGTGGGCTTGGAGGGGTTGACCAAGGCAGAGACCGAGAAGATCCTTGAGTTGGAGATCAAATTGATGATGCCGTATATGATGGGGAATTTTAGCCTTGCCAACAATCAAAATACCCCTATTAGTCTTAAATTTCCCACTGACACTGCTACCATGGTGATGAAACAGGCGGCGCTTGAAATGTCTCAAAAAGTCGTCAAAATGCAGAAATAGAAAAGGTTACAGAGGGGTAACTTTTTCTGTAACCTTGCGTCCTGAATTTGGGAGCAGATGGTCTATACTGTTCCGTTTGACTTGGCGAAAATTTTATAGCACTATCTGGGATGCGAAGACCCCGAGACGAAATCTGGTCGCATAACTCACCATTACAGGTGAGTGTAGTCTCTGGCGAGCAATAGCGAAACCGGCTTTGTGGAGTCGGTTTTTTGTTTTAGTAATTTGTATTATCAGGATGAAAGAAATGAATATAAATAAATTTTCTCAAAAACAAAAAAGATCAGGTTACCGCGCGCAGGCAATGGTTGAGTTTGCCATCGCCCTGCCTGTACTGCTGCTCCTGTTGTTCGGTATCATGGAAGTGGGCAGAATGGCGCTAATCTACACAATGGTGACTAATGCCAGCCGGGATGCGTCGCGTTATGCCTCCGCGGTTGGCAGAGGTGATGACCTGTTATTTAAATACAATCATTGTGCAGGCATTAAGCAGGCGGCGATAGACTCTACTTATAATTTAGTTGCCATAGCGCCTTCAGATATCTTGATTTCTTACGTTGATGAAAATGGCGTTAGCGCCGGGACTTGCGATGCGACCAGTGGAGAGGACCCGGATATTACCGTGGATTCGGAATATCGCGTGACAGTTCAGGTTAAAGCTTACTATACTCGCGTGGTCACACTCATTCCCATTCCTTCACGATGGATTACCTCAACCAGTACAAGAACCATTCTTGGAATTTATGAACTTCCAAACCCCTAGGGTTTACTCTGAAAGGAAATAGAATATGATCCCTAATAAATTTACAGAACGCGGACAGGCGTTGGTTGTGATCGTACTCTCGGCATTGGTTCTATTTGGCTTCGTGGCGCTCGCAATTGACGGCAGCGCCAAATTCTCAGACCGCCGTCATGCCCAAAACGCCGCAGATGCCGCCGCGCTGGCAGGCGGGCTGGCTTTGGCAAATGAGGAGACCACAGCCTGCGGAGCTTTGCAAGAATGGGAGTGTCAGGCGCTCTTACGCGCTGAAGACAATGGGTACGACGATTTTTCGAACAATGAGGTATGGGTGTTTCAATGTGATGATCCAGACCGCCTTGGCCCCGATGTGCCTCTCATCAGTGGAGGCGGCCACATTAATTGTGGAGCATATGAAGGTAACGCAGATTATATTGAGGTGATCATTCTTTCACATATTAACACAACTTTTGCCAGGGTGTTTGGCTGGGATCAATTCGATAATCTGGTTCAAGCGGTGGTTTATGCCAAAAAGGGTCAGAACCTTGCCGAGGGCGCCATGGTTATTTCCTATGACCCAAGCCCCAATTGTAGCACCGGGGGAACGGGTGGTTACAGTGTGCTAGTGAGCGGTAACAGTATCGTTAACCTGAACGGCGGCGGTATCTTTCTTAATTCAGATGAAGTGTGTGGCTTCAAAATACCGAATTGCGCTAACCTCACTATTACCGGTGGAGGCATCACCTCTGCTGCAACAGTAGATAATATAAATCAAGATGGTTGTACTACAACAGCCACAGAAAATCTGAATCCGGATAAAGCAGTTGTCATCCCGGATGATGTTTACTTTCCGGAAGTGCCGCCTGAATGTAGTCCTAGCATGCCCGGGACAGCCTATAACGATCCACCCGGTAGTAATACATACCACATTCGTCCAGGACTTTATACGGATTTTCCTCAAGCAAGTATTAACGGTAACATAGTTGGGAATAGAAAAGACATTGTCATGGATCCCGGGGTTTATTGTGTCGACGGAGACTTTCATTGGAATGGGAACACCTTTGATTCTCTTGATGGAAGCAGCGGCGTCACGATTTATCTCAAATCGGGTTCTGATTTTGACCTCAGCATTCATAGCCCCATTACGTTGAATGCCCCCACTTCAGGTGATTATCAAGGTTATTTGATCATCCAGGAAGGGACGCACACCTCCCATGGATCTTGTTCAATCACTGGTGGCACACATCTTGAGCTGGAAGGGCTGATCTTTGCGCCCTATTGCAACATAACAGTCAATGGAGGCAGCGATCCCACTGCTGTAATTAATGCCCAGCTCATTGGCTGGGATATAAAAATCGATGGAACTACCACCGTCAACTTTAATTACAACCCGTCCAATCAAGTCAAGATCAAACGCAGAGTTGGCTTGATGAAGTAGAGGTTTAAAGAAGGTAAAATAAGTGGCAGCCACTGAAAAGTGGCTGCCACTTTAATAATAAATGCTCCAAAGTAGAGGAGCACATGAAATAGATCGGAATACGTCAAAAGCTTTTGATAGCAGATAGCTTTCCGAATGCTTGAAGTATCCGATTTTGGTTTGTGACTGGAAGCGCTTGTTTTGCGACTTCACATTAAGCTTTAAAAACCAATTTGTTACCCTCGAATCTGTAACCCTACAACTTTTGCATCGTCATGGTTCGGTATTGCCAAAAACTTGGTAGAGCATAATTTTTTACAAGGAGGTGCGGCTTTTATTCTTTTTGAAGTGTTTTGTTCGCTTTTTGATACTGATAATTTTTTTGTTTATATTTTTTAATTTATAAAGGAATAGTCAATGAAATCATTACGATTGCCTCAGGAACGTGGTCAGGCATTGGTCGTAGTCGCGCTGGCAGCGATTGTTTTGTTTGGGTTCACGGCGCTGGCGATCGATGGGAGCGCTAAATTCTCGGACCGCCGTCACGCGCAAAATGCAGCAGATGCCGCTGCATTGGCGGGTGCACTTGCGTTTGTGAATGACGACTCGGCTTGGGACGGGGTTGCAAGAGCGCGCGCTGATGATAACGGATATACGGGTGACCTCATAAACGATCAGGTATGGGTGTTTCAGTGTAATGATCCAGATCGTCTTGACCCGAATATGCCGCCTGTCGATCCGCCTCTCAATTGTGGAGCTTATGAAGGCAAAGAGGATTACATTGAAGTGATTATTCTTTCACATGTAAACACTACTTTTGCCAGAGTGTTTGGTTTCGATCAATTCCACAATCTCGTCCAAGCGGTAACGTTGACCAAAAAAGGCGGACCCTTGTTTGATGGCGCTTCGATTATTTCACTCAATCCTGATACCAGCAGTGGCTGTTCTGGAACATTGCGTTTTGGCGGCGGTTCGACCATCACACTTACTGGCGGCGGTATGTTCGTCAACTCAGATGAGTCGGATTGTGCGATGGAACAGCAAGGCGGTTGCGGTGGCGAAACAGAATTGCTTGTCATTAATGGCGGTGGTATTTTATCCGCGGGCAATGGAAATGTGGATATTGATGGTTGTACTACAAATGTGCCGTCGGTTACATATGATCAGGCGCAATATACGATTCCTGATGATATATTTTTACCCGATGAACCAATTGAGTGTGATGGAAGCCATTCAGGATCTTACTATCATACTTCCGGGAATACAACTCATTTAAGACCCGGCAAATATAGTCAATTTCCCCCTGGGGCGGCACGAAGAAACATCATTTTGGACGCAGGGGTCTATTGCATAAATGGCGATGTCGGATGGAACAACGGCAGTTTTGATACACTCACAAATACAGGTGATGGTGTTACTCTTTACTTTACAAGCGGCCACGATTTTACAATTAACGGTGGCAACATTACCCTTGATGCATCTAATTCAGGTGATTATGCCGGCTACTTATTTATCGTGGACACAAATTTCTCAGGAACTAGAGGTGATTGTACAATTAACGGAAATTCTACTAACTCCTTCTCTGGAACCATCTTCGCTCCTTATTGTGATGTTTCGTTAAGTGGTACGGGCGCGAGTGGAACACCTATGGGATATAGTACCCAGGTTATTGGATGGAACGTTCAAATTACGGGTAATTCTGAAGTAAACTTCGTATATGATCCGGGCGACAACGCTGAAAATAAACGTAAAGTCGGTTTGATGAAGTAGTGTTATCATGTGGGCAGGCACAAATCTGTTTGTGCCTGCCTACTTTTGAGTCAAATTTCAAAACATATCCGAATTGGGAGAACCGCGTGGCAAACAAACAAACAAAGCCTAGAGTTCCCGGGATCTCAGATCCTGAACTATTGCGTCCCAGAGTCTTGAAGTACCTTGTGGAATTGGTGGAGGAAAAGCCGCCGTTGGGGGAACGCCATGAAGAGCTGCTCAAAGAGTTGATTTTTGAAGCGTATCAGAATGCCAATGGCGATTTGGGTCCTGGCGAGCCGGCATTCCTGAATGAGATCTTTGAGTACGCAGCCAGTTATGGCGCGATGGAGGGATTTTTCGAAGATCCGCAAGTCAGCGAGATCATGGTGAATGGACCTAACCAGATCTTTGTCGAGCGGCATGGAAAAATGTTGTTGACTGATGCAAAGTATGACAGCGAAATCCAATTGCGGCTTGCCATTAATCACATCATTAATCCTTTCGGACGCTACGTGAACTACAATCACCCCATGGTGGATGCGCACCTCAGAGATGGCTCACGTCTTAACGCTGTGATTCCGCCTGTGGCGCAGCAGGGCTCGTGTTTGTCCATTCGCCGGTTTTTGAAGGATAAACTGGCAGTTCAAGATTTGATCGATAAGGGTGCGATTACCCAATCCATGGCAGATTTTGTGGCTGTTTGTGTTGCCGCTCGCATGAACATCATTGTGGCTGGGAATACCAGTTCTGGTAAAACCACATTCTTGAATATTCTTGCCCGTAACATCCCTGATCACGAACGCATTGTGACCATTGAAGATTCCGTCGAGTTGCAGATGATGCAGACGCATAAAGTTTCGTTGGAAGCACGCCCCCCTGATTACAACGGCGAAGGACAGGTAACCATTCGCGACCTGGTCAAGAACTCCCTGCGTATGCGCCCGGACCGTATCATCGTGGGCGAAATCCGCGGCGGCGAAGCATTGGATATGTTGCAAGCCATGAACACCGGTCACGATGGTTCCATGACCACGATCCACTCGAATTCACCGCGTGATACCCTATCGCGTCTCGAGACCATGACCTTGATGGCTGGCTTCGAGTTGCCGGTTCTTGCCATCCGTAAGCAAGTTGCTGCTGCGTTGAACTTGATCGTTTACCTGACCCGTTTTCCGGATGGGACGCGTAAAGTCACACAGATCACAGAAGTTGCCGGCATGGAATCGGAAGTCATCACCCTCACGGATATTTTTCATTTTCAACAGACCGGCACCGACCCCGAAGGACGACCGGTTGGTCAGTTCAGACCCACAGGCTTGCGTCCCTCGTTCTCGAACAAACTCGATGCGATGGGATATAAACTTGATCGCTCGATGTTCATGATGAAATAAACCAGATCACAACAACAAAAAATCTCAGAAGATTTCTTCTGAGATTTTTTTGTTTCGATAGAAATTTACGGACGCTAGTGTAGATGATAATTTTATTTCAAAACCAGATCACTCGCTTCATCGAGTTTGGCGACTTCAGCCTCGGTCAATCTCCAACCGAGTGCGCCAGCGTTTTGTTGCGCCTGTAACTCGTTTTTGGCGCCAGGGATGGGGAGCGTCCCCTTGCAGATCGTCCAATTTAATGCCACTTGGGCATTTGATTTGCCGCCATGATCCTGCCCGATCTCAGTCATGAGTTTGATCAATGCCGGAATTTTCGGCAGCAATCGGGAGTATTGACCAGCACGTACACCCGAAGGTGGATTGCTGGCAGTATATCTTCCTGTAAGCACCCCCTGCTCAAGCGGACTATACGCGATCAGGCGAATCCCGAGTTCCTGGCAGCGCGCCAATGTGCCATCCTTTTCCACTTCACGGCGTAACAAACTATAGTGTACTTGATTGGATGCCAGCGGAATGTTTTGACGCGCCAATGCTGAATAAGCCGCCAACATGCGGGTTTGCCCAAAATTGGAAACACCCACCGTTCGCGTCATGCCGCTTTTCACGCACTCTGCCAAACCTTCCATCAACGTGTCGGTGCCCATCGTAATGCCGGGAAAATGAATTTGATACAAGTCCACGCTTTCGACCCCGATCCGCTCAAGGCTGGCTTTTAACGCACGTATCAGGGCGGTCTTACCGAACCTCCACGGATAAGGTGCGTACTTCGTTGCAATCAGGATCGGTTGCTCGGTCTGCTTGAGAAACTCCCCCAATAACCGTTCTGACCTTCCACTCCCATATACTTCAGCTGTATCCACGAAGCGGATACCTTCACCTATACTGGCTAAAAACGCCTTGTGAACATCCTCATCGCCATAGCCCTGCCCATATTGCCAGACCATACGGTCACCCCATTGCCAGGCGCCGAGCCCCATTTCAACGGCGTGTAAAAAGCGCGTCTCAATACTTATTTCTGTCACAAGTGCCTCCAGGAAAGTCGGCTGATTGTATCTTAAAATTCCACTCGTGATACAATTCAGCCCGCTAAATATTTGGAACTGATGGAACGTGAACCTCTACGCTCTTTTTGAAAGAGGGAGGTTGATGTGCCCTGAGTTCCAGGGAGATGACATGATGTCTGATCAAGAAATGCGGATTTTCGAATCCGCATCGGCACTCAGCCGACGCCTGAATCTGCCCTTTTCAAATTTATCTTTGCTGACGCGTGCGCTCACGCACCGCTCCTACGTCAATGAGAATCCCAATTCACCTGAAGATAATGAACGCCTTGAATTTCTCGGTGATGCCGTGCTTGATTTCATTGTAGGGGCGTGGGTTTATAACCGCTTCCCTGAAATGCCTGAAGGCGACCTCACCAAGATGCGCTCAGCCATTGTCCGCAATGACCAGTTGGCTGTCTTTGCACGTCACTTGAAACTAGGCGACGCACTGCACCTTGGACGTGGGGAATTCGCCACAGGTGGCAGTCACCGCGACGGGTTGTTGGGATCAACTTTCGAGGCAGTGATCGGAGCCTTGTATCTGGATTCAGGTCTCGAGGTGGTGGAAGCGTTCGTCAGTCCGTTATTGGAAGGCGCGCGCGAATCTGTTCTCACGAAGATCCATGATCCTAAAAGCCAGTTGCAGGAATGGGCGCAGGCGCAAAAGATGAGCACACCGCACTACCACACAGTCACCATGACGGGACCCGATCACGCCAGGGAATTTGAAGTGGAAGTTGTGATCGATGAGCGTGTGGTTGGCAAGGGCATTGGCACGAGCAAACACACTGCCCAACAAGCCGCTGCGGCGAACGCCATGAAAAATCTTGGCATCGGGTAAAAGCATACAAGTAATATAGGTAGAAAAATCCAAAACCGTAACTCTGAAATCTACAAATGCCTCTACGCCTAAAATCACTCGAACTACAAGGATATAAAACATTCGCATCGAAGACTGTTTTCGAATTTGCGAGTGGTATTACCGCGATCGTTGGACCCAATGGTTCCGGCAAATCGAACGTTGCTGATTCTCTGCGCTGGGTGTTGGGCGAACAATCCTATACATTGCTGCGCGGCAAAAAGACCGAAGATATGATCTTCAATGGTTCTGAGCATCGCTCTCGTGCGGGTATGGCTTCCGCGCATATTACGTTTGATAACACCAACGGCTGGCTCCCCGTGGACTTCACCGAAGTGGGCATGACGCGCCGTGCCTATCGCGATGGTCATAATGATTATTTGCTGAACGGACAACAAGTGCGCTTGCGCGATTTGAATGAGTTGCTCGCGGCCTCTGGTTTGGCGGATCGCACATATACCATTCTCGGTCAGGGACTTGTGGATGCCTCGCTTGCCCTAAAGGCGGAAGATCGTCGTCGTCTGTTTGAAGAGGCGGCGGGTGTGGGCTTATATCGTATACGTCGTGAAGAAGCGACCAAACGGCTTGATAGCACCATGCATAATCTTGAACGCGTGCTTGATATTCTCTCTGAACTTGAACCGCGTTTACGAAGCCTTGAACGTCAGGCGAAACGCGCCATTGAATTTGGGCGTGCACAGGCCGACCTCAAAGTTATTTTGCGTGAATGGTATGGTTATCACTGGCATCATGCCCAGCGCGAATTGACTGATTCACGCGAAGTTGTTAAGGCGCAGGAAGTGCGCCTGCAAGAGACGCGCGAACAGCATACGCAAGCTCAAACAGAGTACAACACTTTCCGTGAGAGGCTCACAGGGTTGCGCTCACAATTGAATGCGTGGCACCGTCAATCTGCGGATTTGCATAATCAGCGCGAAGAAGTCAGCCGTGAGCTGGCAGTGTTGGAAGAGCGCCGCCGTTCGTTGCTGACGATCCAATCTGCTGTAGTGGCTGATAAAGAGCGCGCTTCTGACGAAGAAAAGGTAGCGCGTGAACGGCTCGCCGAAGTGGAGCAGGAACTCGCGCGTTTGCAAGCCGAATCTGACGACGCCCAAAAACAATATGCCGATGCGCAACAGGCATTGCAGATCAAACAATCCAGCCGTTCGGAGATCGAAGAGAAACTTCTATCTGCGCGTGCGCAAATTGAAAAATGGAACGCCCAACGCGCAGAATCACAGGCGCGCTTGGATGAATTGAAATCACGTTTAGAGAGTCTGCAAGTGCGGTTGGATGGTGCAAATAAAGCTATCGAAACCGCCGAAGCGAACTCACGACTCACAAGCGACAAATACGCCGAAGCTCGCAAGAAACGTGATGAGATCGAAGAACAATTAAAGTTGACGCAAGCGAAAGAAGAAAAAGGCAAGAAGGAAGTTGAACACTTGGAAGGGGAACGGCGCACGAAGTCTGAAGAGCGCACGAATCTTCTGGCTGCACACACACGCTTGAAGGCGCAACTTGAAATTTTGGAACAGGCTGAACAATCGCTGGCTGGTTATGCTGAAGGCGCTCGCTTCCTGCTGGATGCTGCACGTCAATCCCGACTCAAGGGCGCACGCGGTGCGTTGAGCGCGGCGCTTGATGTCCCTGCTGAACTTGAGGTGGCAATCGCCGCGGCGTTGGGCGATACGCTGGATGCGGTCATGGTCGATGCCAGTGAGATCGAAGATGCGTTGCAGCTGCTTGAGTCTGATGAAGTAGGGCGTGCGGTTTTGCTTCCGCTGGGAGAGAACAATCGCCAGTCGCTCACAAAGCCGAGTGACGTGGATTGTCTTGGCATTGCTTCTGAACTCGTCAATGCGCCCGAAGATCTGCGCGCAGCGGTTCAATTGATGTTGGGGCAAACCCTGGTTGTCCGCAATCGCGCCACTGCTCGCAGATTGATCAAGGATTTACCGACGCACGCACGCGTGGTGACATTGCTGGGAGAGGTCTTCCGTGGTGATGGCTTGATTATCGCTGGGAAATCCGCTTCTTTCTCAGCCTTGAGTCGTCCGCGCCAAAAACGAGAATTGACCGAATCTTTAGTCACGTTGGGCGCGCAGATTGAGTCGTTGAACAGCGAAGTGGATTCGCTTTCCTCACAGATCACAGACGCGCAGCGCGATTTGACTGGTGCTGAATCTGCGGTACGCGAGACCCGCGTCCGCTTGGATGAGGCGGAAGGATTCGAGAAGCAGGCCGGGCTGGAGTCTGAATCGACGCGGCGCGAGTTGGAGTGGCAGAAGAGTCAACATGTCCAGTTGAAGGCTGAGGCGGATGAAGCGGCTTCGATCCGTACGAATTTGATCCAAACACAAACTCAAGTCGAAACTGAATCGGCGAAGGCACATGACGAAGTTCGTTTGCTCACGTCACAATTCAGTGAGGCGGATCTGGTGGAAGCGCAGGGGCAGGCTTCATATTGGAGCACGCGCGTGGCGGTGGCTGAACGCGCGCTGGCGGATGCAGTGGCGCGGCAGGTGGAACGCAGAAAAGATAGTGAGAAATTTGATACGCGCGGCTTCGAATTGAACACGCGTTTGAATGAGGCTGAGATTTCGTTGGTCGGTCTGGACACGAACAAGACTACTTTGCATGAACGTGAAGGCGCGTTGCGCGAACAGATCGAGGCTTTGCGGGTGTATGTTGACCCAGCTGAAAAGGATTTGGAAACTGCCGAGGCAGAAGAAGTGCGCTTGCAGGACGCGGAAGCGAATGCCCAACGCGCGCTTGCGACTGCCGAACGTTTGGCGGGGCAGGTGCAGTTGGAGCAATTGCGCAAACAGGAAGCGCTCGATAATTTACGTCAAAAGATCACCGATGATTTTGGTCTGGTGATGTTCGATTACGCTGAGGATGTTTCGGGTCCTGTGCCTTTGCCGTTTGAAGGCATGGTGGAAGAGTTGCCCGTTGTGACCGAAGTTTCGCCGGAGCTTGAAACGCAATTGGCGCGTCAACGCACACAGGTGCGGCGCATGGGTCCGATCAACCCGGAGGCGAAGCAGGAGTTTGACAAAGAGTCTGAACGCTATTCGTTCATGCGTGCTCAAGTGGACGATCTGCGTAAAGCCGAACAAGACTTGAAACAAGTGATTGCCGAGTTGGATGAATTGACGAAGCAGGAATTCTCAAAGACCTTCGATGCCGTAGATAAAGCCTTCCGCGCGATGTTCACGCGTTTGTTTGGCGGCGGCTCGGCGCGTTTGGCTTTGACCGATCCTGATAATTTGGTTGAAACAGGTATTGAGATCGAAGCGCGTTTGCCGGGGCGTCGCGAGCAGGGATTGGCGCTGCTCTCCGGTGGTGAACGCAGTTTGACCGCGGTAGCGTTGGTGTTTGCCTTGATCAAGGTTTCACCGACACCTGTCTGTGTGATGGATGAAGTGGACGCGATGTTGGATGAAGCGAACGTGGGGCGCTTCCGTGATCTCTTACAGGAGTTGAGTAAAGAGACGCAATTCATTGTGATCACACATAACCGCAATACCGTTCAAGTTGCGGATATCATTTACGGCATTACGATGGGGCGTGACTCGGCGAGTCAGATGATCAGTTTGCGGCTGGATCAAGTCACGGATGATATGTTGAAACGGGGATGAAGATAGAAAATTGAGAGATGAAAAAATCGCCCGACTCATTATGAGCGGGCGATTTTTTGTTTCAATCTTTATTTATTGTTGTTGCTGAAAAAGTTGTGCGATTGCGGCAGGAAGAGCAGGTAAATTAGCTCTCCAGTCCTCATCGAACTTTGTGATGGTTTCAGCGGTTTCTGCATCCGTGCGAGTTTTGGTCAGCCAATCAGTAAATGTAGTCTGCTTGTTCTGTTCGTATTGGCTGGCTGTTGCCGGAAGTTCTTCGCGGGCGATCACTTGGATGATGTGATAACCGAATTGACTTTGCACAGGCTTGCCGACTTCTCCAATAGGCTGGCTGAAGGCAGCAGCTTCGAATTCAGCGACCATGGCGCCTTTACCGAACCAGCCCAAGTCGCCGCCATTGGCGCCGGAACCGGTGTCTTGGGAATACTTTTTAGCGGTTTCAGCAAAGTCCTGTCCGCTGGCAAGCAAGGCATACACAGCCCCAGCCAGTTGCCCATCTTGTACAAGGATGTGGCGTGCCAGTACCTGTTCCTGTGTGCGTGGTGCGTCCTTTGCGATCTCTATCAGGAGCTTTTCACGATACAGTTGGTTTTCATATACAGAACGGAAGGTAGCTTCACTCACATCGAACGATTTGATGTTTTCGAGTGATTGTCCGTATTCTTCTTTGAATCCATCAAGTGTATAGGGAGTGGATGTGGCTGTAGGCGGTTGTGGTAAGAAGGTCGGGGTTGCAGCAGGGACTGTCGCTGCTGGGTCCGGGGTGTTGGTGGGCGCCGGTGTGGAGGTCAGCACTTCGGTGGGTGTGGATGTTACCGGAAGTAATTTCAGTTGCTCACTGGTTAAAGTGGGGAAGCTGAACTCGGTGGGCGTGACGGTGGGTGTGGGAGTTCCATCCGGGAAGAAATTGAGCGAACTCTGAATCTCCGCTTCCACTTCTGCATCGGTGACCGTAATGCCGCGCTTTTGGGCTTCCTGCCGGACCAAGGTCTCATCGATCAATTGATTGAGAACCTGTTCACCCAACAACTCGGGGGATTGCAGATAAAACTGGATCTCCTGTTGTTGTTGTGCAGTATCCATGCCGAAATTCTGTTGATAGAACTGATATTGTTGCAGGTTATTCGCCAGGTTGATGCGTGAAAATTGAAGGCGTTCCTGCCAATAGTTCATCTTGATCTGCTCGCCATTGACTTCAGCAACTGGCTTGCGTAATCTCAAGTAAGTAGTATCAAGGATGCCATAACCAACCAGCAGGATTACGATCGCGATCGCTGCCATGGAGATGGTTTGAATAAGTTTTACCTGCTGTCGTTCACGTTCGAGACGGGCGATATGCTTTTTTGTGGTGATTTTTGATGTGGAACTTTGTTTTGCCATTCGAAATACTCCATAAAGCAAAAACGGGGCATGGGGCGTGCGCTGGATGAAACGGCACGCTACACATGCCCCGCTATGCTTGTTTTAGGACTAGCGGGTTTCTTCCATTTGTTTGCCCGTGAAAGGGACCAGGGCGATATGTCGCGCCTGTTTCACAGCCTGGGCTACGACCCGCTGATGTTTTGCACACGCGCCAGTCTGGCGGCGCGGGCGGATGTTGCCTTCTTCAGTAATATATTTTCTGAGAAGGTCGGTCTTTTTGTAGTCAATTGTCAGGGTCTTATCTGCGCAGAATTGACAGAACTTGGGCTTGGCAAAGAAACGGCGGTCGCCGCCTTGCTGTCCCTCGGGTGATCTTCGATCGTCAGCCATTTGGTACTCCAGTTTTTATTTCAAAGGCAGGAATAATCTTGATATTATTCCTGTGATAATTCTTTAGAATGGAAACTCATCTTCGTTGGTTGCCACGCTGTTCTCTTCAGAAGTTGCATCCGACGTCGTCTGGGCATGGTTACCATGTTCACGCCGTTCGCCGAGCATCATCATTTCATTGGCAACAACTTCAACGCTATTGTGTTTGCCGCCTTCTTTATCTTCCCAGCGGCGGGTTTGCAATCGTCCTTCAATGTAGACCTGTTGACCCTTGGTGAGATATTGTTTGCAGATCTCTGCCAGGTTACCCCAGGCAACCACATTGAACCATTCGGTCTCGTTATGACGCTCGCCATCCAGGGTGTTCCATGAACGGCTGACTGCCACTGTAAAAGTCGTAACAGGTTTGCCTGAAGGGGTATAACGCATTTCAGGCTCTTTTCCAAGATGACCGATGATTTGAACTTTATTTAAGCCTCGGCTCATAGGTTTCTCCTTATAGTTAAAAGCAGACCGAGCTACACACGAAAGCAATCGAACTTAGACGGCGGTCAACAAATGACGCATAGCAGTTTCCAGATAACGGATGTTGCGTTCCAGTCCGCTGGCGGCTTTGGGGTCGAGTGAAATGTTCATAAGAACATACTGACCTTCGGTCTGCTTGCGGATGATGTAAGCTAATCTGCGGCGTCCCCAAACTTCCAGCTTGTCCACACTTCCGCCGGCTTCAGTGACCCAGTTCGAGACGCGTTCGACCGCGCCTTTAAAAGCGGTTTCATCCAGATCGGGCTGGAAGATGCAAACTAATTCGTAATTGCGCATGAGAGATTCCTCCTTTCCATGGGATTGTTCCTGTTCAAACCGTGGGTTTGCCGGGAACGGAAAGGCACGTAGTAAGACGTACCTATTTAGTTGAGCGGGCGAAGTTTATCACATATTCCCTGAATGGGGGAGGCGATATAATAGACTTCGACAGTTTTCCAAATTTCCAAGTCTACACTAAAGAGGCACTCATGTTTGACCTTCCCAACGATGAAATCCTGTCCTTATCCAAAGAACATGTGTTTTACACCTGGTCTGCCCAGGCAAAAGTGAACCCGATCGCGGTGCAGCGCGCGGAAGGGGTTTATTTTTGGGATGTGAACGACAGGCAATATCTCGACTTCAATTCCATGACCATGTGCGTCAACATCGGGCACGGCGACCAGCGTGTGATCAAAGCCATGCAAGACCAGGCGGCTGAACTTCCCTACGCCGCGCCGGGGATGACGACCAAGATCCGCGCTTTGGCGAGTAAAGCCGTTGCGGATGTGACCCCGCAGCAAGCTTTGACGAAAGTACTGTTCACGCTCGGAGGGGCGGATGCCAACGAGAATGCGATCAAACTCGCACGCGGCTATACAGGCAGACATAAAATTTTGACACGCTACCGCTCCTATCATGGTGCGACGGCTGGAGCGATGGCTGCGACTGGCGACCCGCGCCGCGTCATTTGGGAACCGAACCTGATGCCTGGCATCGTGCATTTTCTTGACCCATACCGTTACCGCTCAACCTTCCATCGAATGAATCCTGATATCCCCGAAGCGGAATTTGCGCGTGATTACGTCAACCATCTCGAAGAGATCATCCAATACGAGGGACCGGAAACCATTGCGGCGATTCTGATGGAATCAGTGACGGGTACGAACGGCATCATTGTCCCGCCGGATGGATATATGCAGGGCGTGCGCGCCTTATGTGATAAGTATGGCATCGTGATGATCGCCGACGAAGTCATGAGTGGATTTGGTCGCACGGGCAAATGGTTCGCGATCGAACACTGGAATGTTGTGCCCGACATCATCACTATGGCAAAAGGACTCACCTCGGCTTATGCGCCATTGGGAGCCGTGGCAATGAAACCCGAGATCGCAGCAGCGTTCAATGAACACGCCTTCGAAAGCGGACTCACCTACACATCTCACCCCATTTCGCTTGCGGCGGCAGTGGCGAACATCAATGTCATGCGGGAAGATAAGATCGTTGAGCACGCAGCAGCTATGGGTCCAGTCTTGAAGCGGATGTTGACCGATCTCGGTGAAGCGCATCCCTCCATCGGTGAAGTCCGCAATATTGGGTTGTTCGGAATTCTGGAATTGGTCAAAGACCGCAAGACAAAAGAGCCGATGGCGCCGTGGAATGGGTCATCGCCTGAGATGACCGCGCTGAAAAAATATTGTTTGGATAATGGTTTGTTCTTGTACACACACTGGCATACCGTGTTAATTATCCCGCCATTGATCATTACTGAGGAACAATTGAAGGAAGGACTTGATGTGCTGGACAAGGCGTTGGAAATCACAGATCAAGCAGTGAAATAAGCAGTCCGCTCAGTTGGGGGCTTAGCCCCCAACTGAGCGGAGAGTTTTTATTCCCAATCTACATCAGGTGACTTGAAAAAATTAATATCCAAAGCTTGCATGTGCTTGCCATGTTTTGCAAGCCGTTGCTTATATTCATCCCAACTCAAGCCTTTCGGTGACCACGCCAATTCGGCCAGACCAGGCAAACGCGGGAAAGCCATGAACTCGATATCTTTCATCGTGATGAGTGTCTCAGTCCAGATCGGGGCTTCGATACCGAGGATATCGTCTTCAACAAGTTTTTCCATATAACTGCCGGGCTCCCAATCGTATGCATCCTTAACGCTGACGAGCCCAGCCCAATCCAAGCCGAGCGGGGAATCTGCATCGTACTTCATGTCTAAATAAGTTTTGTTGGCGGGAGAAAGTATGATCTTTGCGCCTTGCTCTTTGGCTTCCTGGTATGCAGCACCAAACCAGTGTTGTGCAATGGTGCGAGAATCCAGTTCCGCTTCGCCGATCTCTGCCCAACCGACGGGGATTTTGTTGTGCGAAAAAACAATCTGCTGGAAGCGCTTAATGAATAATTTGTAATCTGCCTCAGGTGTGGACTTTGCCTCGTCGCCGCCAATGTGGATATAGGGCGCAGGCGAGATCGCGGCAAGTTCACGGATCACATCATCGAGGAATTGATACGTGGCTTCCATATTGATGCTGAGTGTACTAAAGCCGACTTCCGTGCCTTCGTATAGATTGGGCGCTTCTTCTGATGCATTCAACTCCGGGTAGGATGCAAGGGCGGCATTGGTGTGACCCGGTGTGTCGATTTCTGGAACGATCATGACAAAACGACTTTTGGCATATTCCACGATCTCTTGATATTGTTCCTGAGTGTAAAATCCACCGCCGCCACCATTGACCTGGGTTTGCGCACCGATCTCGGTTAGTTTAGGCCATGATTTGATCTCAATGCGCCAACCCTGGTCATCTGTGAGATGCAAATGCAGGCGGTTGACCTTATAGTGTGCGATCAGGTCGATGTAATGCTTCAAATCTTCCACGCAGAAGAAATGACGTGCTACATCCAGCATTGCGCCACGCCAGCTGAAGCGGGGCGAGTCCGTTATGGATACAGCGGGCAGCTTCAAGGTGGATTGATGCGTTGAAATGATCTGGCGAAGAGTCTGGATCCCGTAGAATAATCCAGCGGGTTTATACGCGTTAAGCTGAATCGAATCCGGTTGAATGGATAATTCATAGCCTTCTTCGCCCAGGCTTGCGTCTCTATTTAGCTTGAGGTGAATATTTCCTGAACTACGAGCATCTTCGACAACAGTCAGTGTGAGGTTTGTATGTTGTTCTATATATTCTGCAAGCAATGCGCCGACCGCCAGGGCTTCAACATTTGTAGTGCTGATTTTGGATGTAGGTGAAAGTGCAAATTCTCCCGCAGAGGGTGCGATGATAGCGGGCTTTGGGATGAGATTGTGCATGAGATGTGGTATCCTTTTATTTGATGATGAACGGCTTTATCATATACCATAACCCGTTCAGTTTTGTATATGGATAACAAACCAGCTCTCGACCGTTCCGTATTCATCCCGATCTTCCTCGGCTTTGCTTCTGTTTTTGGGATCTGCCTGGTTTTGTTTGCCGCCCGGCTGGGTGCTGCGCGCGGCACTGTTCAAGATAGTGAAACTACAACCCCTATAAAATTTCAATACCTTGCTACCGAGCCTGGCGTTGCGCTCCCTACTGATGCGCCGCCAGTCACTAGCGTTTTTGAAACAGATACGCCTGCACCCACGCCTTTATTTTCCCCGCTGACGTTGACTCCTACCTCAGTATCAACGCGGGTCATTCCGCTCAGGGCTACAAATACTCCTGCGACTGTCAGTTCAACACCACTGGCGTTGAACATTATCTATGATGACGCGGATTTTAAATTTAACTATACCGGCAACTGGATCGGTCAAAGCGGTGTGAACGGTACATACCAGAATACCCTGCACGTTTCGAGTACGATCGGTGACTCAGTACAACTCAGTTTTGTCGGGCAGAAGATTCGACTTGCCTATCAGGCGGGACCCAGTTTGGGAACAATTGCGATCAAGCTCGATAGCGTGGATTTTACGCTCGACCAATTTGCCCCGGCGACCTTAGCCAGTGAATGGGAATCGCCTGTACTCGTGCTTTCATCACATTCGGTTACGATTACGCACATTAGCGGCGGTTCGATCAATCTCGATTCAATCGCTGTGATTGATATTTCTACCCCAGCTCCAACATCCACATTTACAACTACCCCATAATTGATTCAATGTTCGCACGTGCAAAATATTCGCGATATGCGGCTGTCTCTTCCAGGATGCCCTTTACTGCGACATATAACTCTTTCTGGACGTATTGATTCGCTTCGCCATTCCCTGCGGACAGAAGAACCGCTTCGCCCTCATCCGAAACTGCTATATGCCCCCCAGCTGCCAGCCACTCCAGACCGATTCGGATTACGCTTTCACGTTGTGCAGTTGCGACAGCCAATTCCTTGACCGAAACTTTTCCGGTCTTATTGTTGATGACATACTTTGCCATGCCCGCAAGTTGTGACAGGAACTCGTCTGCCTTTTGTGGTTTTGGCGATACGCCGAAAATATAAACCTTTTTCGGCTTCACGATTTCAAGCGTGGTGCGCAGATCTGCGAGGGCTGGAGGCGTTGTATAAATAACCAGTTCATCGGCTTTTAAAAGTTCAAAACGTGATCTGCCCTTCGACTTATCCGCTCCTTCTGCCCAACTCAAGACATTTACGATCTCGTTCCACTTTCCACTTTCCAATCTTAGATCAACCACATCCAATTTGGACGCCTTGACCTCAACAGGCTTTTCTTCTGTAATGAGAAATTCTTCAAACTGCAATGTGACTTGCTTCTGCCCGCGAAATGTGGAGGCGCGCAGGGAATATGCAATATCGAACTTGCTTTCGCCCTCTGGTAAATTCTCGCCCGCACCGCTCCACCAGAGAATGCCTTGTGTATTTCCATCCTCATCTTCAACTGTCAAGCGCAGATGTTCTTTGGCTTTCCCGATCGTCGAAACGGACTTTAGCCTTACGCCGTGTGTCGCCATGGTCAGTGATGGATTTCCAGCGCCAAATGGTGCGAGCATCTCCAACGCATCAGCGAGTTCAAGGGTGAGTTCATCCAATCCGAGCCACGCATCAATTTGCAAAGAGGGTTCTTCGCGAGTGATCTCGCCCAGTTGCTTTTCGATTGCTTTGCCAAGTCCCTTGCGGAATGATGTCAGATTATCTTTTTGTAGTGATACACCTGCCGCCATCGGATGACCACCGAAACCCATCAACAGATCTTTGTTCGCGGTGATCGCTTCGGTGATGTGTAGTCCCTCCACGGAACGAGCGGAGCCACGTAAGATGCCATCTTCTGATTCGGTGAGTAGTAGCGCGGGTTTGTGGTAACGGTCAACGAGACGGTTTGCCACGATGCCCACCACGCCGCCGGGCCAGTTGGGATGTGACAGCACGATGGCTGGCTCGGTCAGCAGTTCCGGGTTTTGGCGTAGTTGCGCTTCCGCCGCTTCGGTGACTTGACTCGTTAATAACCTGCGTTGCGCGTTGAGCCCTTCAATTTGCGTGGCTAAAACTCTTGCGCGCGCAGAGTCTTGGGTGAGTAACAATTCCACAGCGGGATTAGCATCGCTCAATCTGCCGAGTGCATTTAAGCGCGGTGCAAAGGTGAAGCCAATGGTTTCTTCGGTCAGTGTTTCGAGATTGGTGCTGGAGAGTTCAGCGATTACTTTCAAACCGAGCCGTTTTGTGTTGCGTAAGGCTTGAATCCCTTTTTGGGCGAGTGAGCGTGTTTCACCTTTTAGCAAAGCTACATCGGCGATGAGACCGAGGGCGACAAGGTCTAATAGATTTTCGATTTCAGATTTACAATTGACGATTAAGAGCGCTTCGGCTAGCTTGTATGCGACACCAACTCCGGCTAGATTTTTCAGAGGATGATCTTTGGGCAATAATTTTGGATTGATGACCGCTTTGGCATTGGGCAGCGTTTCGCCGAGATCGTGATGGTCGGTGATGACCACGTCTACGCCGCGCGAGTTGGCGTAATCAACGGCTGCATGGGCAGTGATGCCAGTATCGCAGGTGACGATCAGTTTGGCGCCATTATCAAGAATGGGTTTGAGACTCTCGATATGAACGCCGTGACTTTCTTTGCCACGGATCGGAATGTAATACACTACATTTGCATTAAGCATTTGCAGGGTCTGTACCAGCAGGGCAGTGGAGGTTTGTCCATCTACATCGAAGTCGCCCCACACGCAGATCATGTTGTTGTCCCGGATCGCCTCTTGGATGCGTTCTACGGCAGGTTCGATGTTCGGAAATGGCGTGGATGGGATTTCATCGGGATGGAGAAAGGCGCGGGCGGAGTCAGGAGTCAGAATCCCGCGTCGGATGAGAGTCTGTGCGACGAGCGGAGGCAAGCCCAAGGCTGAGAAAGAAGCGGGGACGTTTACAGGATGAGGGTCAAGCCAGCGAGTCATTCATCCAAGTATCAGGTGTGAGGTGTCAGGTGTCAAGTTTGTTTTATAATTTCGCGCATGGTTGATAGTGGTTATTCTGGAACTCCGCTTGCAAAGAAACTGGGACTCAAATCCCCGTTGAAGTTATTAACGATCAACGCGCCAAAGGAATATAGAGCCTGGTTGGGAGATCTGCCTGAAGGTGTGAAGTTGAGCACCAAAGCGCACAAACCTGTTGAAGCCGTGCATGTGTTCACGACGGATAGCTTATTTCTGGATGCGACTCTTTCGAGATTGCGAAACGAATTAAAGCAGGATGGGTTTATATGGGTATCGTGGCCCAAGAAATCATCAAAGGTGTCAACGGATATCACCGAAGATACGATCCGCGCGATCACTTTGCCATTGGGCTTTGTGGATATCAAAGTATGCGCGGTGAGTGAGATCTGGTCAGGGCTGAAAATGGTAATTCGAAGATCAGAGCGACGGTAAGTTTATTCATATCTTATAAAAGGAGCAGTAAGAATGAAAAAGGTTTTTAGGTGGATCGGCATCGTGCTGGGTGCATTGGTTGGTTTGTTGTTGGTTGTGGGTGTCGTGTTGTTTTTGATTGGTAATGCCAGACTCAATAAATCCTATGATTTCCCGCCGTCTAACATTGTTATTCCCACAGACGCGGCAAGTATTGAATATGGCAAACACCGGGCAGAGTCTTTGTGCCAGGGTTGTCATGGCAAGGACTTAAGCGGAATCAATAATTGGTTCAGTGCAGGACCGCTTGGAACGATCGACTCTGCGAATCTCACTGCTGGCGAAGATGGGTTTGGGCGCGAAGCCGCTTCGGATGAAGATTATGTAAAAGCTATTCGTCACGGTATTGACCCGCAGGGGAAACCAATCTTTATGCCGGCAGTTGTTTCCACGGCGTATTTAAGCGACGAGGATCTGGGCGCGATCATTGCTTATGTCAAATCTGTTGCACCGGTAGATCATAAAACGAACGGACAGAATTTCACCCCTCTGGCAAAGATCTTACTGGTGGTAGGTGTGTTACCTCAATTACCCGTGGAGGCAGTAAGCCATGAAGTCCATGTGACCGCGCCGGCGCGCGGCGTGAGCCCGGAGTATGGCGAATATATGGTGGACACCAACGATTGCCGCCTCTGCCATGGACCGCAATTGAACGGTGGACCGTACCCTGACCCAACGGTCAAGTTGATCTCACCGAACCTGACCCCGGGCGGCGAACCTGGTTTATGGACGGAAGAGCAATTTGTCAATACCATCCGAACGGGTACTGCACCCAGCGGACATGAATTGAATCCTGATCATATGCCGTGGAAGGAATATCGCTTCATGTCTGATGATGAGTTGAAGGCGATCTTCATGTATTTGCAATCGCTGCCGAAGTTGCCGCAGTATACGGAATAACGAGAGCGTATCTTAATATATCAATAATCGAATTGACCTCCTCTGCACAGGAGGTCAATTCGATTATTTTCTTTTCTCGGGCAGGAAGATCTCTTCGATCCTTTTCTCGAACAACTCCGCGATCTGGAACGCAAGCGGCAGGCTGGGATCATACTTTTCGGTCTCGATGGCGTTGATGGTTTGCCGAGAGACGTTAAGCCTATCTGCCAACTCAGCCTGTGACCAATCCCTTTCGGCGCGCAGGACCTTCAAGCGGTTCTTCATTGATAACGCCTCCAGGTAAACGCCAGCCCGAGAAAATAGAATACAGGCAGAAATTGCCAAACGTGCCGGTAACTCCAGTCGTCGGGTGGGAGAGGCGTGATCAACTCGACCAATCCAAGCGACATAAGTAATAGCATGGTGAGTGGAAAGGCAATTGCCAACGCCTCCAGATGGACTCGTCGTTGAAGCTCATCCAATTCCCGGATGCCTGCCAGCACCGACATCAGAAACAAGGCAAAAGGAATGATGGGAACCAGCGCAACTACAAGCCGCAACCCTTCCGATAATTGATCATTTTCTAGTATTCCCCGGGCGATGAAATAAGCCAGGATCCACGCCACGGTTGAGATGATACCCATCCATTTGCTGGACAAGAGTTTAAGAATTGTGTTCATTCGTACCTCCTGGTGAAATAACTAAGACCGATGCCCCATAGCACAAACAACATGGGGAAGACCGCGAAAGTTGGGAGCTTCGGGAATCCAATGTTTTCGAGAAAGCCATAGCTGAACGTAAGCAGACCGGTGAGTACAGCCGAAAAGGTGGTGGCAAGCAGGTTAACGCGTTGTTGCAGTTCGTCGCTGTCTTTGAGCAGGCGCATCAGAGCGATCATGACAAAGACGACCGGCAGGGTGGGGGCGATGGAGATGACAATCTGCCAGACTCTCGCAAATTCATAATTCTTGAGCAGGGTTACGCTGGCGATGAGCGCCACGATATACATGCCCATCGCGAAAAAGAACTCTCTCAAATAGCGCCGCATCACTTGTTTTTGATTCATATTCAACTCCTTCACTTACTTCCCGTTCGGCTTGTCTTTATTTCTCATCGAAATAATCCCGCCCAATATGGCTCCAATTGCCGCGCCGATCGCGACGCCCATGGCAATATTGTCGAACGCCACGCCCATGGCGGCGCCTATTCCGGCTCCGAGCGACATGGTGACTCCAGCATCAATTTTTTTCATGTGAACTCCTGTTATTTTGTGTAAAGGAAACTTTACTTTTTAAAGTATAAAATAACCTTGACTAAATGTCAAGGTCGCTTTACATGCAAGTTTTATGTCATTGCGAGGAGAGTGCTCTTCGCGACAAAGCAATCTCCATATTATGTTGGAGATTGCTTTGAGTTTTGCAATTGCGCTTCGTCTGCGTTCGACCGACTTTCACGGTCTCACTCCGCTCTGCGCGAATATTATAGCGGTTCGAACCTCGCAGTGAAGTGACGCAGCATTTCAGGCGCGTATGTGAATTTGTAGCCGCGCAGATCGTGGGCGCGGGATTTGATTTTCGCGAGCGTGTCGGCGACGTAGTCCATGTGGGTTTGGGTGTACATGCGGCGCGGAATGGCGAGGCGCAGAAGTTCGAGCGCGGGGTAATGCCAGGTGTTATCTTCAGGGTCGAGACACGCAAACATCACCGAGCCGATCTCACAGCCGCGGATCGCGCCTTCGCGATAGAGTTCAACGGCTAGTGATTGTGCGGGGAATTCGTAATTGGGGATATGCGGAAGAATTTCATTGGCGACAACATAGACGGCATGTCCGCCAGCGGGTTGGATGGTAGGAATGCCAGCCTCGTTAATCCGCGCGGCGAGATACGCTGTTTGCGCGATGCGATACGCGAGATACGCTTCATCGAGACCTTCGTACAAGCCAACTGCCATCGCGTCGAGGTCGCGTCCGGCGAGTCCGCCGTAGGTGGGGAAGCCCTCGCGCAGGATCAACTCATTGCGGATGTTGTTGAAAACGGATTCGTCGTTGGTGGCGAGCAGACCACCGATATTGACGATAGCGTCCTTTTTGGCGGACATGCAAAAACCATCGGCGAGGGCGAACATCTCGTGCGCGATCTCTTTGACAGATTTCGACTCGTAGCCAGGTTCACGCTGCTTGATGAAGTAGCAGTTTTCGGCGCAGCGTGCCGCGTCGATGTAGAACGGGATGTCGCTGGCGTGGTAGAGATCCGCCACCGCTTTGAGATTTTCCATCGAGACGGGTTGTCCGCCTCCGGCATTGTTTGTGACGGTGATCATCCCGAAGGGAATTTGTTCACGCCCATACTTGGCGATGAAGGCTTTGAGTTTGGCGAGATCCATATTGCCCTTGAAGGGATGCGGATTGGCGGGATCGTGCGCCTCATCAATGACGAGATTCGCGGGGCGTCCGCCGCGCGCGCGGATGTTGGCATCGGTGGTGTCGAAGTGCATGTTGCTCGGCACCCATTGACCTGGCTTGACCAAACACGCGGACAAAATATTTTCGGCGGCGCGTCCCTGATGCGTGGGGACAAAATATTTGAAACCGAAAATATCATCCACTGCGGATTTGAGTCTCTGGAACGAGCGCGCGCCTGCATACGACTCATCGCCGCGCATGATCGCCGCCCATTGCTCGGAACTCATCGCGCCGGTGCCCGAGTCGGTGAGCAGGTCGATGAAGATGTCTTCGGCTTTGAGGGAGAAGAGATTGTAGCCCGCCTCTTTGAGTTTGGCTTCACGTTCTTCGCGCGGAATGAGGCGGATCGATTCAACAGCTTTGATACGAAACGGTTCGGGTGGATAGGTAGTGGTCATTGTTTGCTCCTGGGCATTAGACTTCCGAAGTCTCGAAGACTTCGGAAGTCTTTGGATTATTCTTGGGTAGCGAGCCTGGCGTGTGCCCCTGTGTTTTGCCATTCGGTCTCCAATGACTATTTGATTTTACAACTTATCCAGTTATTTGTTCTGTAACAAATGTCATGAAATTTAAAATAAAAACGGACGTCGTTTCTCACGTCCGTTCATGTTATGTCGTTGCGAGGGCGGTGTTCTTTCGCCCGAAGCAATCTCCTCTAATTGGGGGATTGCTTCGTCGGGCTATGCCCTCCTCGCAACGACATGATTTTATTTTTTATTCTCTTTTATCTTCTCTTCAATCTCCGCCAGCGTTTCCTGCGCGTCTTGTAGTCTCGGTGAACGAAGGCGTGTGAAAATCTCGATGGCGCGGCGGGATAGGGACAAGGCTTCATTGAGATTAAAACCTTCGGCTGCGCTCAGGGCAAGGTTTTGTATGAGCAGGGCTTTGGCGAGGCGGTGACAATCGCCCGCAATCAACTCCTGCCGCCCGACTTTTTCTGCCAGCGCGAGGGCTTCGCGGGTGAGAGACTCGGCTTCTGCCCACTGTTCGCGGTCGAGGGCGAGTGACGCCAGGTTGCCTGTAATAACGGCAGCGTGTTCATCATGTTTGATTATCTTCGCAATGCGCAGGGCTTCGCGGTAGTCGCGCTCAGCGGCGGGGTAGTCTTTGTTGGAGTGTTCCGCACTTGCTAGAAAGTTCAGGTCAATGGCGACATCCTTGCTTTCGGGGGAGATGGAGCGGTCTATTTCCACCACTTCGTGGTAGGCGGCGATGGCGGCAGGGTAATCTTTGTTCAGTTTGTGACCGAGCCCACGCAGTTGTATAGCAATTGCCTTGTCCCGCGATGTACTGTCCTTCCAGTGTTCAGCGGCGCGGGCGGCGCAAGCCAGCACTTCGGCAGGTTGGTTGCGAATGGAATAAGTGTATCCTGCGTCATATGCTCGCCAACCCGCTTTCTCTTTGTCATCAGTGGCGAGGGCGTGCGCTTCGGCTTGCTCATCTAGCCAAATTTCTTCATCCCACTTTCCAGTGAATTCGAGAAATTTCATAAGTTGGTCGCACACTGTTTGCAATCGATAATTGTCGCCCGTCAGGAGGCGCGGCAGGGCAGCGGAGATGAAGTCCCATTCGGCGTCCAGCGTGGGGAAGCCTTCGTAATTGTCGCCTCCGCCGTATTGCATGGCAAGGGCGTAGGCGCGCTGGGTGAGGGCGTCACCTGTCTGGGTCACGGCTTCGGGGCGGCGGGTCTTGATAAACTTTGCGGTAAGTGGCGGTAAATAAAAAGTCCGAGATTCGATATTCGATACCAGGATCGAGCGATCCGTTAAATCTTCTAGTGCGGTTTCTGTAGCTCGTTCGGGTAAGCCAGTCATTTCAGCCAGCCATTTTAATTTTGCAGGTTGGGTGAAATGTGTTAGAGCAGCGAGCACTTTGGTTTCGTCAGGTGAGAAAGTCTCCAGCAAGATCACCAAAGATGTATTCAAGAGGATCGTTGCCTTTGGGAGCTTTATCGATGAAGGCAACGGCTTCTTCAATTGTTCGGAGTTTTGAACCTTCACGACCTAATTGCCCTGCGATCCAGCGGATGAAAAGTGGATTACCCTGTGTAATAGCGTAAAGCTTTTCGTGCTCTTCTGCTGAAGCACGTTGTAACCGAGGATATTTTTTAGCTAGTTCATTGATTAATTGCAGAGCTTCATCGTGTGAAAGACGGTCAAGACGCACAATGCGTGCGTCCACATCAGAGCGGCGGCGGGAGGTGACGATGGCTTTGTTCCCTTCGGGCAGGCGCGAGAGGAATTGGAACAGGCGCGTCCGTTCTTCTTCGGGCAGGGTTTCCAAATTGTCGAAGATGATCAGCGCCTTTTTACCCGCCAGCGCGAGGCGCAGTTCGTTGGGACGCTCATCGGGCGGGAGTTTTTCGAGTCCGTCTGCGCCCAGTTCCTTGCCCAGTTCGTCCAGCATGGCGAGGTAGGTCGGACGGGTGAAGTCGGTTAGTTTTGTTTCACCTTCGGGTGTCAGTTCGCGCACTTTGGCGGTGATAAAAATCTTGCGCTCGAATAATTCATTTGATGCATCATATGCGGCTTTGATTGCCAAGGCGGTCTTGCCGATGCCGCCAGGTCCGTCAATGAGTGCGCCCCATGTGCGGGAGTCGGGAGCAATGGCATCAGCAATAATTTTCAATTCTTTGTCACGCCCAAAGAAATAGGGTTGATTAGGAAGTGTGCTGTTTGGTGATTGGTGATTAGTAACTGGTAATTGGGAAGCAGGTGGATAATTATGAATGTGGACGACTTGATTTTGAGTTTGGTTTTGATCTTGGTTTTGGGTCTGGTGTTGAGTGCTAATAGCGGGCTTATCTTTCTTGAATACATCCATCCAGCCTTTGATGCTTGCACCTAAACCAGCGAGAAATGAGATGATTGCTCCTGCTGTGCTGAATACTCCGCCATCTTTGGGTGGTTCAAGCCATACAACAAGTGCGGCAATGATTAAAGCTAATCCAACGAAGGCAATGAGTAGTGGTACAAGCTTTTTCATTTTCCCATCCTTGATGTGACAGTCACTTCCAAAGTGACTGTCACATGGTGCTTCATGTGCGCGGCTTTGCGATGCTCGATTAGGTCAACGTAGGTGGAGCTGATGAAGACTTTCATGGTTGCCTCGTTGTAATTATGGATAGAAAGTAATTAATTGAAATTCTGTTTCTTCTGCATATACTCCGCATACAAATCCCCAGGCGGGCAGGGGTCACAGCCCAGGCAGTGGTGCATCTCCGCTCGGTTCACTTTGTAGGGCGTGAATAAGTCTTTGTTCGCAGTATCTGAGTCAATGCGGAGTTGGGCAACGTAGCCCAGAAAACATTCGCACAAATTACAGTCCATGCCGTGCGGAAATGAATCTTCCGCTTCATGCAGCATGGTTTGTAATTCGTCCTGGTTTAATTTTTGCATGGTACGTATCTTCCTTATGAGTAGTAAAAGAGATTATCCTTGGCGAGTCAATTCTACAACCAAACCAGTCTCCGCTTACATAACAAATGTCATGAAGATTTCGTTCCGCGCTTCGAAAACCTCATCAAATATAAAATCTCATTCAGGCTCGTATTCAAAATTGACCTGAGCTTGGTTGCGTATATATACATTAGAAAACCACAGTTTCAAGCTTGTTTTTTCTAATATGAGTCTTTTAAGAAAAATTTCTAAGGTTGTACTCAGCGATATTTAATTCCACGTTTCATATTCGCACTTTACAATAAAAAAAGGCGGGCTATTTATTCTTTTAGTGTAGAAAGGAGTAAGACATGGAAAGAACGATTCAGTTTCAAAAAGACGCAAGTGTCCTGGCCGCCAATGGTCAACAGATCGGTACCCTGGAGCGCGTGGTGTTAAATCCTGAGAACAAGGTGGTTACGGATATTGTGGTCAGAACGGGAACGCTCTTCAACAAAGCCGATAAAGTTGTGCCGGTAGAGTATGTCGTTGAGACAACTGAAAATCAGGTCGTAGTGAGTAACGAGGCTGGTGAACTGGAGTCTTTCCCACCGTTGGAAGAACGACATCTTGTCAGCGAGAATGCGGATGCGACACAGAAGCTGGATGAGATTCCTCCAGTCGTCTACGGCTCGCCTGGATTTGGTCCCATGCTCGTGCCGGCGCCTGGTGAACAGATCGTCACGCAGATCGAGCAGAACATCCCTGTGGGAACGGTTGCCATGAAGGAAGGCGCCAAAGTGATCTCCGCTGACGGGAAACATGTCGGCAATGTGGAACGCGTTCTGGCAGATCCTTCAGTGGATCAGGTCACACACCTGGTGATCTCTCAGGGTCTGTTCACGAAGGCGAGCAAACTCATCCCAATCAACTATGTAATGACAGTGGGTGAAGATACGGTCCATCTGCGGGTCAAGAAAGTTTCGATCCAGGACGTGGATACTACTCCCATTGCAGGCTGATGAAGTGAAGAACGATCCCAAAGGAGTTGTGTTATGGAATCAGCAAAAAGTTTGATCACGAATCTATTTGAAGGTACCGGGCATGCCCGCACATGTGAAGTGTGTGGAAACGAATACGACAAGTGTTTTGAGGTGCGCATGAAGGGCGATACGCATGTGTTCGATAGCTTCGAATGTGCCATCCACGCGCTCGCGCCCAAGTGTGTCCACTGCGGGTGTCAGATCATTGGTCACGGCATGGAAGTTGACGGTGTCTTCTTCTGTTGTGCCCACTGTGCCAGTGAGTATGGCGGTTTTCTTTTGAAAGATCGTGTTGAATTGGAAAGGAGCTCGGCATGAAGATCAAAGAGATCATGACACGTACCGTGGAGGTTATCCATCCCAGTGATACGCTGCAGAACGCCGCTGAAAAAATGCGGAATCACGATATTGGATTTCTGCCTGTCTACGATGGCGGCGAGTTGATCGGTGTCTTGACCGACCGTGATATCGTTGTGCGGGCGATGGCAAAAGGCGCAGACCCGCGCACCATGCTCAGTTGGGAAATGATTACCTCGCCTGCGATCTATTGCTTTGAGGATCAGAGTGTGGATGATGCCATGGATCTTATGCACGATCATCAGATCCGCAGGTTGGTGATCTTAAATCGCACTACCAAGCAACTGGCTGGCGTCATCTCACTCGGCGATCTGGCTGTTAATGTTGACGATAAGATGTCAGCCGAGGTCTTGCAGTACATTTCTGCATAGGCTAACCAATACGCTGTTCGATAAATATCAAGCGCCGGGCTGTTTCTTTTGTAGAAACAGCCCGGCGTCGTTTGTGCCATTCTATTTTGTTTCGCGTTCCGAAAGACCCATCAAATACAAGATGCCGTCGAGACCATGTGTGTTCAACGCTTGCTTGGCGGATTCTTTGACGATCGGTTTGGCTTGAAAAGCAATGCCCAGCCCGGCGATGCTCAGCATGGGCAGGTCGTTGGCGCCGTCACCGACGGCAATGGTCTGTTCAAGTGAAAAACCTTCATGTTGCGCAATGCTTGCCAACAGGGTGGCTTTGCGTTCACCGTCCACGATCTCAGAGGCGAGGTTGCCGGTGATGAGTCCATTTTCGATCTCGAGATCGTTCGAAAAAACATAATCGAAACCGAATCTTCTTTGCAAGGTGCGACCAAAATACGTGAAGCCACCGGAGAGGATGGCGGTCCTATAGCCGAGTCGTTTCAACGTGGACATCAACCGTTCCACACCATCCGTGAGTTTTAGGGTCGCCGCCACCTCAGCCAAAGCGGATTCGGGCAAGCCTTTGAGTAGCATCACTCTTTGAGTCAAACTTTCTTTGAAAGCAATCTCGCCGCGCATGGCGCGTTCGGTGATCGCTGAAACTTGCTTGCCAACCCCGGCGCGTTTGGCAAGTTCGTCAATGACTTCAGCTTGGATCAAAGTTGAATCCATATCGAACGCCACGAGGCGGCGATTACGGCGGTAGATATTGTTTTCCTGATAGGCAATGTCCACGTCAATTTCATCGGCAAGCTCCATGATCTGGCGACGTAATGCCGGCAGGTCTGCAACGGGTCCGCTTAGGGAAAATTCGACGCAGGCTTGTCCATTGCTGCCAATCGATTCCAATGGAACTCTACCAGACAGGCGCGTGATCTTATCAATGTTCAGTCCATTGTCCGCGACGACGCGGGCGAGCTGGCTGATCTGATGCGCAGTGATACGCCGCGATAATAACGTGACGATATGCCGCGCCTTGCCTTGTTGTCCCACCCAATTTGCATAACTCTCGTGGCTGATATCCACAAAGCGGACGGTCAGATTCAACCCGTCAATTGTTTTTTGAATGGCGTCTTTTACGATTTGTGTGTCTACAGCCGCTTCAGGGATTTCCACCAACATGCCCAGTGATAACGAATCATGGATCACAGATTGTCCAATATCCAGTACGTTCACATCAAATTCAGCCAGCATCGCAGTGATCGAAGCTGTAATCCCGGGTTTATCCATACCTGAAATGCTGATCAATATTGGTTCTTTCATAGCCACCTCATCGGTTGATTTCGCCTATTTATAGCATATAACCTATTGAAGGAAATGTCGTCTTGGTACTGGTGGTATGATTTGCGTATATGTTTATTAGTTCAAGGTTCGAGGTAGATTATGTTCCGTTTTTTCAAACGCCGTGAAGAAGTATTCAACAAACTGATCGAAGAACAGGCTTCGTTGTCTTATGAGGGCTTACGGCTGTTGGTCAAATATTTAGAGACACAAGATTCCGATATCGCGGAGCAGCTCGCACTTAAAGAAAAAGAGGCGGATGAAGTGCGCCGCATCCTGATCGACGAGTTGAATCGGTCCTTCGTCACGCCGTTTGATCGTGAAGATATCTTTTCCCTCTCCCGCTCCGTGGACGATGTGATCGATTATGCCGATAGCACCGTTAGCGAGATGGTGACGCTCAAGGTCAAGTCGACTCCCTACATGTTGAGGATGGCGACACTGTTGAAAGACGCGGCGTATGAGATCTATCAAGCCGTTTTGCGTTTGCACAAACATCCCAACGTTGCGATTGATCATGCCCAACGTGCCAAGGCTCTGGAGAATCGGGTGGAGGCTGTCTATCGTGAAGCGCTGGCTGATCTGTTCAGCGGACCCGAAGATCTTCATCATGTTGTGGAAATGTTGAAACTGCGCGAAGTGTACCGTCACCTCTCGAACGCCGCCGACCGTGGGGATGAAGCCGCCAATATCATCGCGGATGTTGTCGTCAAAAAAATGTAACCCCATGTCACAGGAACTGCTCATCGTCATTGTGCTGGCGTTATTGTTTGGTTTACTGAATGGTGCGCGCGATTCAAGCAATATCGTCGCGACCATGATCTCGTCGCGCGCCTTCCCTCCGCATGTCGCATTGGGCATCACTGCGGTCGCTGAATTTTTCGGTCCGTTTTTGTTTGGAGTTGTGGTTGCAAAGACCATCGGCGATCAGGTCGTGCAATCCAGTGCGTTGACCTTAACCGCGATTGTGGCTTGTTTGCTTGGCGCGATCCTGTGGGGTTTGTTCACATGGTTTCTGGGAATTCCCGGTAGTTCGTCGCACGCCTTGATCGGCGGCATGGTTGGGGTGGTGTTGGCGGGTGCTGGTTTGGATGCGGTCAAATTGATCGGGTTGTACAAAGTTCTGCTTGCGCTACTGGCTTCGCCTTTGATCGGTTTTGCTTTCGGATTCCTGATCACGCGCATCATTTACTTTTTAGTGCGCAATGCCACGCCGCGCGTGAATACTGTTTTTCGTAATGGACAGCTTTTTACCGCGCTGGCTCTGGCATTGAGTCATGGCACCAATGATTCACAAAAGGTGATGGGTATTATTACCTTGAGCCTGGTTGTCGGCGGGGTTTTGCCTTCGTTTCAAGTTCCCTTCTGGGTGATCGTTGCCAGTGCAGCTGGCATCGCCATCGGAACAGGCTTTGGCGGTTGGCGTCTCATCCGCACGTTGGGTGGGAAGTTTTACAAGATCAGACCATTGCATAGTTTCTCGACCCAACTGACTTCAGCGTTTGTGATCCTTGGCGCATCTTTATTTGGTGTGCCTGTCAGTACGTCGCAAGTGGTGAGTTCTGCGATTGTGGGGGTGGGTGCCTCAGAACGGTTTGGCAAAGTCCGTTGGGGAGTGGTTGGCGATATTCTGACCTCGTGGGCGATCACCATCCCAGCCAGCGCGTTGCTTTCTGCGGGTATATTTGAGTTGATCATGACCATTAAAAAATAGAAGCGTGTCGTTGAGTCGGGGGTTATAATTTTCAACAAGGCGGTATCCCCGTCTTAATTCTTAGCCATGCTTCGACTTGGCTCAGCACAAGAAGGATTTGCACGTGACAAAAATATTTTTTGCAACGGATATTCACGGTTCAGATATTTGCTGGAGCAAGTTCTTAAACGCGGGGAAGTTTTATGAAGCCGACCAACTGATCCTTGGCGGCGATATGACGGGGAAGGCAGTCATCCCTTTCATTCATCAGGGTGGCAAGAACTACAAAGTCACATTACTTGAACAAGAATTTCCCGTTACCAATGAAGATGAACTCGCTGACATGCAGAAACGCGTGCGCAGTCGCGGCTATTATCCGTATCTAACTACACCCGATGAAATGATCGAGCTCGAAAAAAATCCCGACCAGGTTCACAAGATCTTTTTGCAGGAAGTATTGAAGGTCGTTCAGCAGTGGATGGATCTCGCCGACAAAAAACTGGACGGCACCGATATGAAAATCTTCTGCTCGCCCGGCAACGATGATATGGATGAAGTGGACGAGATCGTTCGTTCGTCCCGACGTGTGCTCCTCGTCGAGGGGCAGGTGACTCAGCTGGATGCGCATCACGAAATGATCGCCTCCGGGTGGTCAAACCGAACACCCTGGGATACGCACCGTGAAGAGGACGAGGATCAGCTTGCGGTCCGGTATGAAGCGATGATCTCCAGGCTCAAAGACCCGCATAACGCCATCTTCAACATCCATGTGCCGCCGTATAAATCCGGTTTGGATGAAGCCGCAGAGTTGGATAAGGATCTGCGGCCTGTGTTGGCTGGCAATTCGATGATTCCGGTTGGGTCAACAGCGTTGCGGGCAGCGATTGAAAAAGTCCAGCCGTTGCTGAGTTTACACGGTCACATCCATGAGGGGCGCGGCTCGACGCGGATCGGCAAGACCCTTTGTATTAATCCCGGCTCGATGTATGAGCAGGGAACTTTGTTGGGGGCAATCGTGAAATTGGGTAAAAATAAGATCGAAAATTATGTATTGACTTCAGGATAACTCTTGCACTGTTTCAGTGTTATGGATAATGACAAGCTGTAACGCGACATTCATGTCGCATATGCGGCGAGATAAATCTCGCGGTACACATTAATTCACAAGAGGAGAAATCTTATGAGCAACTTGTTCGTCCGTAAGGCGACCGGGCTGGTGCGTTCGTGGTCAGTCTTCGACTCGTTCGTCTACGCATTCTTTTCCATCAATCTCATCACCCTCGGTTTGTATAGTTTCAGTCAGATGTACTACTTCGGTGGTGGATTGATCCCCGCGTTGATCGTTAGCGCGGTGTTCATTTTCTTTGAAGTTGTCGTGTATGCCGCGTTGATCGCCGTGATGCCCCGTTCTGGCGGCGATTATGTTTGGCAGAGTCGTATTCTCGGTGGGGCGGTGGGCTTTATCCTGGCAGTCACAGGCTGGTGGTTCATTCTGTGGTTGTGGGTGCCGCTGTATGGTGATATGTTCCGTCACATTGTGCTCGTGCCTTTGCTTGGTATTTTGGGTGCACAGGATACCGCCCTCTGGTTTGCAGGTACGCAGAACGGTGCGTTTACCTCCTCACTCATTACCCTGGCAATCGTCAGTATCTTCATTGCCCTGGGAATGAAAACCTATGCGCGCATTCAGAAGTTCTCGTTCTATGGCGGCATGTTGGGCTTGCTCATTGTCATCGTCTTGTTGCTGACAGGCTCCCCCGCTGCTTTTAAAGCGGGGCTCGATTCGAATGCAACCGCTTTGTTTGGTGCTCCAGCCGGGGTCTATGATGCCACTGTGACTCTTGGGACCAATGCCGGTGCGGCACTGCCTTTGACTGGCGGCGGCCTCGGATTGATCTTCCTGACCCTGCCTTATCTGGTCTTCTTCAACTTGTGGCCCAACTGGGGTGCAACCCTTTATGGTGAAGTGCGTGGTGCGACTGATTTCAAACGCAATATCACGGGCATGGGCGCGGCGCTTGGTGTAACAACCCTGTTGGGTATTCTGCTTTTATATGCCATTAGCAAGACCATCGGCTGGGAATTTTATGTACAGGCGGGCGGTGCATGGTGGAATTACGCCTGGGGTTTCTCAACCGATGCACCTGCATTGCCGGTTTGGCCATACCCTGCGTTGTTTGCTGCATTCCTCACCACGAACAAAGTTGTGCAGTTCATTGTGATCGCATTGATGAGTCTGTGGTGGTTCGGTTGGAGTGGGACCGTTTTCCTCTCCTCAACCCGTGTGATCTTCGCGGCTGCCTTCGACCGTCTGCTTCCGGAAAAGGTTGCAGAAGTGGATGAGCGTACTGGCACACCGATCAATGCTTTATTGTTGATGGTCATTCCGTCGGTGCTTGTCGCGTATCTCTTCGCGTATAACATTGCCAGCTTCCAAACATTCACATTGTGTTCAACTTTGGTGATCGCAGTAACCTTCCTGGGTACAACGATCTCGGCGATTATTCTCCCATATACCAAGCCTGATCTGTATAAGGCCTCTCCGATCGCCAAATACAACGTGTTTGGCATTCCGTTGATCACTGTGGCGGGCCTGATCTTTGGCGGTTTTCTGGTTTTCCTGCTCTATCAATGGATTCTCGATCCAAATGCTTTGTATGGCATTGGATATTCCATCAATGAGGCCGGGTATAAGAACGGCGCATCGCTGATCTACATGGGTTCGATGTATTTGCTGGCGGCGGTCATCTACTTCGGCTTCAAAGCCTATCGCAAGAGCAAAGGCATTGACCTTGATAAAGTACAGTCTGAAATTCCGGTGGAATAGTTATTCGCTGGAATGAATCAAAAAACAGGGACAAGTGCAAACCGCGCCTGTCCCTGTTTTGTAATATGTGCTTGTTGTTATCGTTGCCAGATGGATTCAGGTCTTGCCATCTCCGCCACGATATCAAACGATGAAATGACGCCGAGCGGGAAACTGTCGGGGTCGCTAGAATCGACCACCACTACGCGATGACGATGGTTTTGGATCATGAGGTCGGCGGCTTGTTGCAGGCTGGCGTTAATGTCGATCGTGAGGATCTTGCGATTCATAAACTGTCTCACTTTTAAGTTTTCGTCCACGTCCTTGCCTGCCAGGTGAACCAGATCCCTGCCAGTAATGAAGCCGAGCAATTTCCCTTTGGCGTTGACAACGACAATCGAACGCCAGCCCGCCTGAGTCATGGTGCGTGCCGCTGAAAGCACACTTGTGTCTTCGCGGCAGACCAAAAATGTATCAGACATTACATCGCCCACGGTTTGACGTTTGACTGGTTCCTGCTCGGCGATGTTTGCCATGAAATTGGAGATCGAGATAACGCCAACCGATTTTCCCGCTTCGGTGACCAGCATGCGATGGATGTTTTTTTCAGCCATGCGTTTTGCGGCGACCTCTACGCTTGTATCCGCATCCACGGTTTCGATGGGGATGGTCATGAGATCGCGCGCAGTCATGTGCCGCATGGTGTTCAGGCTTTCTTCATCCACGGAAAGCCATTCACCAGCGAGTAGGTCAAAATCGGAGATGATTCCCAAAGGTTTATCGGCTTGATCGGTGACGATCAACGCGTGCACATGATGCTCTGTCAACAGGGTCGCAACCTGACCGAGCAATGCGGTAGGTGGGCAGGTGATCAAGCTCTTGTGCATTAGGTCTTTGACTGCTTGGGTCATTTTAAGATCCTTCCCGTGAGGCGGGTTCATGGTTTCGATGCCGCGTAATTATACAAAGTTGAATTTAGAAAAACATCCCGAAGGTTCCTCTGAAAAGTTCAATTTGCTCAATGTAAACCTTCGGGACAATGCTTGTATATTTCAAAAATATTTCTTATTTATACGACAAGCGGTAAAATCAGCCAACGCTTATGACAATTTTACCTGATATCGAAATCGAAATGTATCGTCTGGTGTCTGCCGCGCGTGAAAGATCGATCCTTTTGCGGGTGTTGGGCGGGTTGGGCATCAAGGTTCATCGCAAAACCGATCATCCTGCATTTTCGCGGGAGTATGGCGATCTGGATTTTGTGGTGGCGGGTAAACAGCGTCGGGAGTTTGAGACGTTCATGCCTGAGGTGGGATATTCGCCGCATAAGCAATTCAATCTGTTGAACGGCAGTGAACGTCAGATCTATTATCACAACGCAACAGAAATGAAGATCGACATTTTTGTGGACACGTTTTCGATGTGTCACAAGATTCCGTTGGAGGGGCGGCTGCACTTGCACCCAATTACAATTCCGCTGGCAGAGTTGTTTTTGACCAAGGTGCAGATCGCTCAACTGAATCGTAAGGACGCTCTGGATATCGCTTCGCTTCTGCTCTACGCCGAAACTGGTTCTGACGATGAGGATAAGATTAATCTGAAGCGGATCGCGCAACTGTGTGGCGCTGATTGGGGTTTGTATAAGACAACGTCCATCAACTTAAAACGGGTTGAGGAAATTGTCAGCGAGGAGCAGGTTCCTTTAACAGAATCAGAACGCGGGTTGATAAAGAAGCGGATATCAGAAATTTATCAAACCTTTGAGACCATGCCTAAATCCCTGGCTTGGCAAATGCGCGATAAAGTGGGGACACGCATCCGCTGGTATGAAGAGGTGGAGGAAGTAGCCCGTTAAGTTGATCTTTACAAAAGGTTAACCCTGTTGAGGTTGTTAGGTTTATAATTAAGTAAGGAGAGCGCGGTGCTCTCAAAAACCAATTCATATCACAAGAGGAGAGTGAGACGTATGCGTACTAAAAAGATCGCCTATCAGTTGTTCGCATTGTTTGTGATCGCAGCTACTTTGTTGTCTGCCTGTGGACCCAAAGCAGCGTCGGGTCAATTGAATACGATCGCCCTGCCGCACGACTGGTGCAACTACGGCGGCGTGATCGATGCATTCAAAGCCAAGTACCCCGATATTACGGTAAATGAATTGAACCCGGATGCCGGCTCGGGTGATGAGATCGAAGCCATCAAAGCCAACAAAGATAACAAAGGTCCTCAGGCACCGGATGTGATCGACGTTGGTTTCGCCTTCGGACCCTCTTCAAAAGCCGAAAACCTGTTGATGCCCTACAAAGTTGCTACCTGGGATTCCATCCCCGCGGATGCCAAAGATCCTGATGGTTACTGGTACGGCGATTACTATGGCGTGCTTTCCTTCCTCGTGAACACCGATGTGCAACCCGATGTTCCGCAGGACTGGGCTGACCTCCTGGACCCGAAATACAACGGACAGATCGCCATGTCTGGTGACCCGCGCACTTCCAATCAGGCAATCCAAACCGTACATGCTGCCGCACTGGCAAATGGCGGCTCATTGGATAACGCCCAACCCGGTTTGGATTTCTTTGCCCAGATGAATAGTGCCGGTAACCTTGTGCCTTTGATCGCAAACAATGGTTTGGTTGCGAAGGGTGAGACCCCCATCCGCATTACCTGGGACTATAACGCCCTCTCAGCGATTGATACTTTCGCTGGCAATCCTGCCGCTGAAGTTGTGATCCCGGCCTCCGGCCGTTTCGCGGGTGTGTATGTTCAGGCGATCAGTGCCTATGCTCCGAATCCAGATAACGCCAAGTTGTGGATGGAATTCCTCTATTCAGACGAAGGTCAGTTGCTTTGGATGCAAGGCTATTGTCACCCGATCCGCGAAGCTGACATGCGCGCGCGCGGTGTGATCCCGACTGACTTGCTCGCCAAGCTGCCTGATGTTTCGGGCGCAGTGTTCCCAACCCTCGCTCAGTTGGATGCCGCCAAGGTACTCATCACCGAAAACTGGGATGCAGTTGTGGGTGCTGACGTTCAAGCCGCTCCATAAGTAAATTCAAATCAATGAAAATTGTGAGACCCTGCCTTCGGGCGGGGTCTCACTAAAAATGTTATAGCTTCAAGGTGGCTCCAATGGCGAACACGACCATCTCTACGAATGCTTCAACACCCTCCAGCTTGCGAAAGTGGGTTGGAGTAGTTCCGTTCTTTCTGTTTGCAATTCTTTTTTTGATTTTGCCTTCCCTGCGCTTGTTCATCGGGAGTTTTACGAACAATGCCGGGCATTTCACGTTTGATAATATTCTTCAATTATTTGAAGAACAATCTATTCTGAATGCCTATTGGCTGAGTATCCGGATCAGTGCGGTGACAGCGATCGGCGGCGGCATTTTTGGTTTTCTGTTGGCGTATTCAGTTACTGTGGGTGGGTTGCCCAAGCAACTCCGATCAGTGTTGATCACTTTTTCAGGCGTTGCTTCGAATTTCGCAGGTGTCCCATTGGCATTTGCTTTTGTGGCGACCCTAGGCAGAACGGGGATCATTACTGCCATTCTAAAAGATGTTTTTGGATTTGAGATCTATAAAACCGGTTTTAACTTATACAGCTTTCTCGGGTTGAGTCTTACTTATTTGTATTTCCAATTTCCGTTGATGGTGTTGGTGATGACGCCTGCACTCGATGGTTTGAAACGCGAATGGCGTGAAGCGGCCGAGAATTTGGGTGCAAGCAATATGCAATATTGGTGGCGGGTTGCTCTACCGGTATTGCTCCCTTCAATTTTGGGATCCATGATCCTGTTGTTTGGGAATGCTTTTGGCGCGTATGCTACCGCTTATGCGCTCACAGGTGGAGCGCTGCCCATCGTCACGATCCAAATTGGAGCGCAGATTCGAGGCGACGTTCTGCATAATCCCGGTTTGGGGTACGCCATGGCGATGGGGATGGTGGTCATCATGGCGATTTCGCTGGCGGGTTATTCGTGGCTGCAATCGAAGAGCGAGAGGTGGCTGAAATGAACGATAACCTTGGTAATTGGAATGAAGATTTAGTCAGAGAGCTTGCTAGTAAGCAAGCGCGAGATTCCAAGAAACCGCAAGATAACAAGAGATCGTTGAAAGGATTTCCTGTTTGGAGTTGGGTTTGGTATTTGCTGGGCGCGCTCTATTTTATTTTGCCGCTGTATGCCACATTTACATTTTCTCTCGAAATGAAGCGGGATACCCTGAGTTTTCTCGCGTACGAAAAAGCATTTGCCGATAAGGAATTCTGGCACACCTTTGGATATTCGAATCTGGTGGCATTGCTCACGATCCTTGTGAGTGCGTTACTTTCGATTCCTACAGCCTATTGGATTCGGTTGCGTTTACCTCAAGCCAGAAGAATTGTTGAATTTATCACCTTGCTGCCTTTCGTAGTCCCGGCGATCATTCTGGTGTTCGGTTTGATCCGGATCTATAGTTCGTCGTTCAACATTCCCTTTACAGACATTGCGCTGATCCCACCGTTGACGAATTTCAGAGCGGGTACAACGGTCTTGCTGGTTGCGGGTTATACCGTTCTAGCCTTGCCGTATATGTATCGCTCCGTGGATACTGGGATGCGCACGATCGATGTGGCAACGTTGACCGAAGCCGCGCAAAGCCTGGGCGCAGATTGGAAGACCATCATGTTGCGGGTCATTTTCCCAAATCTGCGTTCCGCCTTGTTGAGCGGTGCGCTGCTGACTTTTGCCATCGTGGTGGGCGAGGTAACCATCGCGTCCTTCCTGGGTGTGCCGGCTTTTGGTCCCTATCTCTTTTTGCTCGGACAGCATCGCGCCTACGAACCCGCCGCGCTCTCCTTCACAAGTTTTCTCTTGACGTGGATGGCCATGGGATTGATCCAATTGGTTACCGGCGGGCAAGGTCAGACAACCGGTGCACATTAAACTATTCAAGTGAGAAATCAAATGGCATACTTAACTCTTTCTGGCATCTCAAAACAATTCGGCGATACAGTGGTGGTGGAGGATTTCAATCTTGATATAGAAAAGGGTGAGTTCGTCTCTTTTCTTGGACCGTCAGGTTGCGGCAAGACAACCACCCTACGCATGGTTGCGGGGTTTGAAATCCCAACCTCCGGCAAGATCATTCTAGGCGGAAATGACATCACCGATCAGGCGCCCAATCAACGCAATGTCGGTATGATCTTTCAGGCGTACGCCTTGTTCCCAAACATGACGGTCTCCCAAAACATTGGCTTTGGGCTTTCTATTCGCAAAGAACCCGAAGTTGCGATCAAAGAACGCGTACAGGAAATGGTCAGCTTGATCGGTCTTGAAAAACACGCCAACAAATATCCATATCAACTTTCTGGTGGACAGCAACAACGTGTGGCATTGGCACGTGCGTTGGCAAATCGTCCGCAGGTGCTGCTGCTCGATGAGCCGCTTTCTGCCTTGGATGCAAAGATTCGTGTATCACTCCGCGCCGAGATCCGGGCCATCCAAAAACGGCTCGGCATCACCGCCATCTTCGTTACCCACGACCAGGAAGAAGCATTGTCCATTTCAGATCGGATCGTGATCATGAATGAAGGCCGCGCTGAGCAGGTTGGCACACCCTTCGAAATTTATAACTTCCCCAAAACCCAATTTGCGGCGAACTTCGTCGGCTCACTTAACAATGCTGGCGCAGAAGTGATTGACCCTGCAAACGGCATCCTCAGCATGGACGGCGTTCATTTCAAAACTGCCGATACTGAAATGGCGAATCGCAGGCGGGGCGATAAGATCCGCATCTCGATTCGCCCCGAACGTTTTAGCTTTGCTGTCGAACCCCTGAAAGATAATGTTGTGGATTGCACCATCGAAAATATCACTTTCCTGGGTTCGGTTGTGCGCATCCAGGTGAAGATCGGTACTACGAAATTCAACATGGATACCTTCAACAATCCATTCCTTGAACTGCCTGCCGTCGGCGCAAAGGAAAAAGTGATGTGTTCCAAAGAAGCTGTGTTGGTTCTTGAATCGGCGTGAAGCAGCATGTCCATCATTGATGAAGTCGTCAACAAAATTCCTGATTGGGGTGGAAAAGACGTTGTCATCACGCCGCTCTTCGGCGGCTTGACCAACTCCAACTTCAAGGTGCAGGTGGATGGGATCCCTTATTTCGTTCGCGTGCCGGGGGCAAGTACGGATCTGCTGGCGATCAATCGTGACAATGAGGTTCACAATTCCAAAGCCGCCTTCGTGGCAGGTGTAGGTCCCAAGGTACTTCATCATCTTCCTGAATACAATGTGATGGTGTTGGAGTTTATCAACGGTAAAACCATGTCGAAGGATGCTCTGAACGAACCCGGCATGCCCACCCGTATGGCAGAAGCCATCAAGAAGCTGAATGACGGACCGGGCTTTCTGCAAGATTTCAACATGTTCCGCCTCACGGAATATTATCTTAGCCTGTGCAAAGAACGTGACATTAAGATCCCTGATGGATATTTGGACAGAATCCCAACGATCGAAAGAATTGAAAAAGCGATGGAAGTTAATCCGTTGCCAACCCTGCCATGTAACAACGACCTGCTTGCTGAAAACTACATTGACGATGGCAAACAACTCTGGTTGATCGACTACGAATACAGTGGCAATAATGATCCGACTTTTGAGTTGGGCAATACCTGTCAGGAAATGCAATTCAACGCTGAACAGATTGCCGAAGTCTGCGCGGCGTATTTTGGCGAAGCAAAATCAAACATGATCGCACGCATGAAGTTGAACATGATCATGTCTGATGTAGGTTGGGGATTGTGGGCAGCGATCCAGGCGCAGATATCCACGATTGATTTCGACTTCTGGGGCTGGGCGATCGAACGCTGGGGCAGGGCAGTGGATAAAATGGACTCGGCGGAGTTTGATGGGTGGTTGAGAGAAGTGCAGAAATAAAAATACCCTGGTGGTCGAGTAGGGCGATAGCCCGTACACTTGCACCAGCACGCAAGTGCAGGTGTCGAGACCACCAAATAAGCAAAATAATTCTGGTTAGGTGGTGGTCTCGACTGCTTGCGTTCGACCACCAGATTTCAATTGACAAGGTGAATCCATGAAAGATCAGGCACATGTTGTAGTCATTGGCGGGGGAATTTATGGGGTCAACATCGCATATCACTTATTCAAACTCGGCTGGCGGGATATTGTCCTTTTGGAAAAGGGCGAGATCGCGAGCGGCGAGTCGTCGCATGCGGCGGGGGTAGTGACTCAGTTTGCCACGTCCAAGACGATGATGCAGTTTCGAAAATACTCCATCGAACTCTACAGCGAATTGGGCTTGTTCAACCATGTTGGGAGTTTGCGCGTTGCCTCGAGCAAGGAACAGCTCAAAGAGTTGGAAAGAAGCGTGAGTCGTGCTAAAGCCATCGGCATGGATGTGGAGATCATCTCGCCATCCGAAGCCTTGAAGGTCATGCCGCAGATCAGCGACAAAGACCTCTATGGCGCGATCTATCTCCCACGCGATGGACATCTCGACCCATACGGCACGACGACTGCGATGGCGCGCCTCATCAAAGAGATGGGCGTGGATGTTAATACGCATACGCGCGTCACCGGGCTTGAGCTTTCGCCGAAGGGCGAGATCCAAAAGGTGATCACGGATAAAGGTGTTATCAAGACGAATATTGTTGTGAACGCGGCAGGCATGTGGGCACCGCGCATTGCCGCGATGGCTGGCGTATATTTGCCGACTACTCCGGTTGACCATCAACACATTGCCATCAAAGCCGTGACCGGACATGAGTTCCCGAAGCAGACACCATGCTTGCGCGATCCGGATAATCTCGTGTACATGCGCGAAGAACAAGGCGGACTCGTCATCGGTGGTTACGAGCCGAATCCGCTGGCGCGTTGGATCGATGGTGTGCCGTGGGAACATGGCAATACCACTCTGCCTGCAGATTATCAGCGCTTTGAAATGCTGCTCGAAGGCGCGATTCGCCGTATCCCGTTTTTGAAGGATGCCGGCATCATTGACCTCACCTGTCACCCCGGCGCGTATACACCCGATTGTCAACCGATGCTTGGTCCCGTTGCAGGCGCGCGCGGGCTTTGGATGGCAGCGGGCATGTCATTGAATGGTTACGGCGGCGCAGGCGGCATGGGTCGACTCATGGCGGATTGGATCGTGAATGGCGAAGCGCCGCAGGATGTATATGCCTATCGTGCTACGCGCTTTGGAAATTATTTTTCAAATCCCGAATACGCCGCAGAACGCACGCGCGAAAGCGTGAAGTATTACTATGCCATTCGTTTCCCAAATGATGAGAATGAATGGGCGCGTCCACATCGTGTGAGTCCTGTTCATTATCGGTTGCAGGAATTGGGCGCGGTGTTCGGTGAGAAGTTTGGTTGGGAACGTGTCTTGTATTTTGATCCTAATAAACCCTGGCGGCGCGCAGGTGCGGACCAAAAAGAATGGGGCTGGAAAAAGCCACCGTACTTCGATCGTATTGAAGAAGAACATCGTTCAGCGCGCGAACGTGTTACGCTCTTTGATCTCACTTCGTTCGGTAAGATTGAGGTGACGGGGCGTGATGCCTTAAAACTTCTGCAACGTGTGACCGATAGCAACATGGATAAGCCTGTCGGCAGCGCGATGTACACGCAATTCCTGAATACACGCGGCGGCGTCGAAGCGGATGTCACGGTCACGCGCATTGCGCAGGATAAATTCTGGGTCGTCACTGGTTCGGGATTTATCGCCAACGATCTGGCGTGGTTGCAAATGAAGAGTCAATTGGAAGATGATGTGACGATTCGCGACATCACGGAAGAGTGGGCTTGTCTGGCATTGTGGGGACCGAAGGCACGACCGGTTCTTTCGAAGGCGACGCAGGATTCGGTCACGAATGAAGCGTTCCCGTATCTGACAGCGAAATTCATCACGATCAACGGCGTCCGCGTGTGGGCGCAGCGTGTGAGTTACGTCGGTGAAATGGGTTGGGAGTTGTATGTCCCGAATAATCGCGCTTTAATGGTTTGGGATGTTTTGCGTGCGGCAGGCAAAGGCTTTGGCATGGAAGTGGGTGGATACAAAGTACTGGATTCATTGCGGCTCGAAAAAGGCTACCGCTATTACACAACCGACGTGACGCCATTGGAAACGCCGTATGAGGCTGGCTTGGGTTTTTGCGTGCATCTTGATAAAGGTGACTTTATCGGCAAAGAGGCGTTGATCGAGAAAAAGAATAACGGCTTTACAACCAAGTTATGCACCTTGGTTTTAGATGGCGAAACGTTCACGCAAATTTATGGCGGTGAAGCGATCTATAACGATGGCAAGGTCATCACGCCTGTGCGCAGCGGCGGTTATGGCTACACCGTGAAGAAAAATATTTTATATGCATATCTGCCGACTGAATTGTCAAAAGCTGGTACGCGCGTGGAAGTGGAATTGCTCGAAGGTAAATATGTTGCCGAAGTGACTTCAACTGTCTTGTATGATCCAAAAGGCGAGAAGTTGCGAGCATAGGAAAAAATCCTTACCACAAAGGGCACAATCCCGCTCGCTACGCCGAGAGATTGAATGATGCGAGCGGGATAAAGAACACGAAGGAAGTAAGCCTGATGGTTTTAAACCTTTGTGCACTTCGTGTCCTTCGTGTTTAAAAAGAACGGCGTATAATAATCGAATGTCTAAAACCCCTCCTGAATATGTAGGCTTTGGGATGCTCACACCAGTTGAGATCATGGTGCTCGAAAAACTTCCCAAACATAATACCGGTGCGATCGTGACTGAAGTCAATGAGTTTGTATTTGATGATGCAGCGATCGTAGCATGTTTGTTGCGTCAATGGGATGTAACTTCTGGAATGATCGGTACTGCCGTCGGTGATGATCCACGTGGGCATATGCTTGCGAAGCAACTCAAGGATTGGGGGGTGCAGGGAAAAGTTCGTTTTACGAAAGAATATAAAACCCCCATTGAAGTTAACGTCTCTGACCGCAAAGGTGCGCGGACATATTTTTGGCAGCGTACACCGCAAATTTTGAACACCCTCGATACAGCAGATCTGTCGTTAGTGCGCGGTGCGAAAATCATGTATGTGGATTGGTATGATGGTAACCACACTCTCCGTGCAATGGATGAAGCCAGACGTTTGAATGTCCCTGTGTTTGTGAATTTGGAACATGGACATAAAGATCAGGATGTGTTGAAGAAATATGCCGAACGTGCCACGATCTGCCAGGCAGTGACAGATGCCGCACAACTTGGTGGTAAACGTGCCTTGGTAGGAACTGCGAAAAAGTTATTGAAATCAGGGATTAAAACCGCAATCATTACACTTGCCAAAGGTGGCTGTCTGGTAGCGCAAGGAAATGAGATCGTGCGCGTATATGCCCCCAAGGTCAAAGCTGTGGATGCGTGTGGGGCAGGAGCAACGTTCTCGGCTGGATTTGTTTATGGCTATCTCAAAGGTTGGAATCTTGAAGCTTCAGCGAGGTTTGCCACTGCCGCGGCAACAATCAAAGTTACGCGTGCAGGATTAACCATGTTCTCGGTTGAGCAGATCCTGGAGTTGGCATATCGGCTAAAGGTCGAGCGCTGGGCGTTCAAGAATAATCGCTTTGAGATCATCGAGAGAATATTGGATATTCCACGGCAGGTTGCAGTCCAGGGTAAGCGCGCCCAGCGGACAATTCTGCGTGAGTTGCATATCCCTGAAAAGCAGAAAGCAGAAAGAATGAATCACCCGCGTGTGAAGCCAAAACGCAAGATCGTGTAGTCTTGACAGTTGAGCACGGTCTACGGTTGAATAGCAAATATTTATTGTCGGCGACAAGACCAGAGAAACCATTTAAAGGATGTGACCCATGTCGTTTGCTGAACTTCTTACGCAAGAGCAGGTTGAACGGATCCATGAAGCGTCGTTGGAAATTCTTGAAGAAGTCGGTTTGAAGGTTCGTTATGAACCAGCGCGTGAAATTTTTGCCAGGCATGGGGGTTCTGTAGATGGCGAGCGGGTGAAGTTCCCACGCGCGGTGGTGGAGAAATATCGTAAGCTGGCGTCGCCATCCTTTACGTTTCGCGGTCGTGATCCCAAGTTCGATAAAACAATTCCGCAGGATAGCCCGGTCATTGTAACGGCGAGCTCAGCGCCGGATATTATCGACCCGGTTACGGGTAAGGAAAGACGTGCTGAGTCTGGAGACATTGCGCGCATCGCGCATCTCATCAATGAGCTGCCCGGCTACGATATGTTTTCCATTTCCACACTGGCGGACGATGCGCCCAAGGATCAATTCACGATCTCGCGTTTGTACCCCGCGCTCAAGTATTGTTTGAAACCGATCCGTGCTACGACAACCGATCATAAAGATACACTCTCCATGCTGGAAATGGCATATATTGTGGCTGGAGGCAAGGAAGCGTATATGGAACATCCCTTCCTTACACATCATTATTGCCCAACGGTCTCTCCGCTCTCGATGGATAACCTTTCCACCGAAAATGTGATGTACTTTGCAAGCGAAGGTTTGCCGGTGTACCCAACTATTGTTCCGAATGCAGGGCTCACTTCACCGATGTCCATGGCTGGGACACTGGTACAAGGCAACGCTGAGTATCTGGCGACTGTGTCTTTAATGCAAATGGTGAAGGAAGGCACGCCGACAATCTACGCCACGCTCGCAACCGTCGCTGATATGCGCTCAGGAGCGTATACCTCTGGAGCGATCGAATGCGGCATGTTGCACATGGCGTTCGCGCAAATTGCGCGTTTCTATAATGTGCCTTGCGGCGGTTATATCGGCCTGACCAATTCAAAATTAAACGATGCTCAGGCCGGATATGAAACAGGCATGTCAGCCATGGGCGGTGTAGTTGGCGGCATGGATATGTTCAACATCGGTGGTCTGATCGATGCGTTGAAAACATTTGATTTTGCGAAAGCTGTCATTGATGACGAAGTGGCACAAATGATGAAGCGTGTGAAGCGTGGTATTTCGTTCAGTGACGAAGACCTGGCCGTTGATCTGATCAAACAAGTCGGACCCGGCGGCTCGTTCATTGTCGCCAAGCACACCATTAGCAGAATGAAGACGGAAGCCGTGATGACCAAGATTGCTGACCGTGATGCCCGCGTCGCTTGGGAAAAGAAGGGCTCAATGGATATTCAGGCACGCGCAATGAAGAAGCTCAAAGACATTATGGCGAGTAATACAACTGCATTGATTTCTCCTGAGGTGGATGAGAAACTGCACGCTGCATTCCCCGGCTTGGTGGCAGGCGAGTTGTTGCCGATCGAGTGACTCTGAAAGGTTAATCTTATGTCACGTAGAGTTCGAACTTTACTGGGTGTCCTCATCTTTGCGATCTCCATCGCTTTATTGATCTGGGGACTCGCTCCGTTGCGACGCGAGATTCGCATTCAGGATATCTCGCCCTCCGAGATGCAACTGCCGACGCCTGTTTCGCTTCACTTCGATACGGCTTTGCCACTCAGTGCATCGCTGACTCAACCTGAGGTGGCTCTATGAGTCGAAAAGCTTTCTCTTTCCGCATCATGATCGGGGTGATTCTGATTCTTCCGATCATGGCTTGTGGGGGCTTGGCACCATCTAGTCCTGCAACTGAACCGCCACCAGCCATAGCGGCAACTCAAGGACCTTCTTCAGAAGTAGTGCCGACCGTCATTGCACCATTACCACCGGCCATTCCTGAAAGACGATTGCTTGCGCTTGAGTTTCCTCCCAGAATTCGCGCCGGCGATTCGGACATTGTACGCTTGACGTTGAATATGGATGATGCGGGCAATATCACACCGACCGCTGTAATTGATGGGAATGTGGTTACGGGGGAAGTGATCGAGATCCCGAACTTATATGAAACGCACCATGTGGTTGTCGAAGCGAGCTTTGATATCGCAGGCATCCAGGTCTCACCACCCGGTCTTTCCAGCCAAACGTTATCACCCGGACAATCTGTCATGTTCTTTTGGAGCATACGACCAGTTGAGGTAGGGGTGTATCGGGGCACGGTCTGGCTGTTTTTGCGGTTTGTGGATAAAGTCAGCGGGGAGGAAAGCCGAAGAGCAGTATCAGCTCAAATGGTCGAGATCGAGGCGGTGAATCTTTTCGGAGTCCCAGCCAGGGTGGTGAGGGCGGTCGGCGGGGTGGGGTCGGTCGTGGGGGCAGTCATCGGTTTCCCGTTTTTTGAGGATATTGTCAAGTTTCTTTTCAAGAAGCGAAGGCGCCAAAAGAAATAATATATGACGAAAATCACCCAAAACATGGACATGCGTTCAATACGGGGTGATTGTTCTTTATGGTACAATTTTGGCGATTGTTAGACATATTTTGCATGGAGTAATCTATGAGTCAATGGATTTACATCGCTTTGTTCATCGTAGTAGGTCTGATTATCCCAGTGGGTGCGATCGGCGTGGCGTGGATTTTAGGACCGAAGAAACCTAATCCCATTAAAATGACAACTTATGAGTGCGGTATCGAGACTGTAGGTGATTCCTGGGTGCAGTTCAAAGCCCAGTATTACATATTTGCACTCGTTTTTCTCGTTTTCGATGTGGAAACGGTTTTCCTTTTCCCGTGGGCGGTGAAACTTGGTTCATTGGGCATGTTCGCTGTGTTGGAAGGTATCGTCTTCATTCTCATCCTGTTAGTCGGTCTGGTTTATACCTGGCGCAAGGGGATGTTGGAGTGGGCGTAATTTAGATGAAATAATAGAGAAGGCTGATTGGAATAAATCCATTCAGCCTTTTCTTTGTGTAATGAACATTTTGGAATGCGGAAGCTTGCTTCCGCAATTTCGGCGGCAAGCCGCCTGATTCCAGAGTTGTGTAGGAGTGACGTATGAATTTTTGGAACGACCCTCTTAAAGTAGCCGCAGATTGGTTGTTGGGTATCTTCACGGGTTGGGGCATGCCTGAGATCGCCGCACAAATATTGATCGGCTTCCTCGGCATCCTGCTCTTGATTACCATCTTGATGGTGCTCGATATTTTCCTGGTATGGATCGAGCGCAAGGTCGTGTCGCGCTTTCAGGATCGTATCGGACCGAACCGTGTTGGTCCATTCGGTTTGATCCAGCCGTTCGCTGACATCATCAAACTGCTGATCAAGGAAGATATCACTCCCGGTGGCGCGGACAAGGTTGTGTACAATATTGCGCCGATGCTGTCGATGATGTCGGTGTTGATCCTATGGGCAGTGGTACCGATCGCTCCCAAAATGTTGGGCGTGGACCTGAACATCGGCGCGTTGTATATCATTGCCGCCGGTGCCATTGGCACGCTTTCGATCATCATGGCGGGCTGGTCATCGAACAATAAGTTCGCGATGATCGGCGCGTTCCGTCAAGTGGCGGTGATGATCTCGTTTGAAGTGCCAATGCTGACCATGCTTTTGATCCCGACCATCTTTGCCGGTTCGATGGGAATGGGAGCGATTACAGAAGCGCAGGATATCTGGTACGTGTTTCTTGCTCCGCTTGCGGCGCTGATCTTTTTGATCGCCGCCATTGCTGAACTTGGCCGTGCGCCATTCGATATGGCGGAAGGCGAATCGGAATTGGTCTCCGGGTATAACATCGAATATTCGGGTATGAAGTTCGGCATGTTCTATGCCGGTGAACTTTTGCATGCCTTCACGTTCGGCGGCTTTTGGTCCATTCTGTTCTTCGGCGGGTATCGCTTCTTCGGGCTTGAGTTGGTCAATCCACTGCTTGCGATTGCAGTGCTCGTCTTCAAAGCCATGCTTGGATATTGGATCATCATGTGGGTGAAGTACACACTCTTGCGCATCCGCATTGACCACATGCTCGCCTTCAACTGGAAATTCCTGACGCCGCTGGCTTTTGCCCTTTTGATGGTGACCGCGTTCATGAATGCGCTTCTTGCCAACACTCCGAGCTGGCTCTACATCTCGGGCATGTTCCTTTCGAATGTCATCCTCGCATTGGTGGCGCTCGAAGTAGCGCGTTCATACAGCCGCAGGGAACGTGAAAAAGTTGAGATGCCCAAGCCTGTTGTTGAAGCGGCGCATCACTAATATGGAGCGGATATAAAATGACTGGTGAACAAATCACTTTTCTTGTAATAGCGCTTGCCACACTGGGTTCAGCCCTGATGGTGGTGACGACGCGTAATCTTATCCATGCCGCGTTGTGGTTGATCGCAACGTTGTTCAGTGTGGCGGTGATCTTTGCCTTGCTCAGTGCCAGCTTTCTGGCAGTGGTGCAGGTGGTCGTATACATCGGCGCGATCGCCATTCTCTTCATCTTCGCGGTAATGCTCACGCGCAAGGATATGCGCGATCAGAGTCCGCAGCTGAATAAGAATTGGTGGGTGGGTGCGTTGCTCGCAGTGCTCACCTTTGGCGGTTTGTATACCCTGCTTCAGGGTTGGAGCGGCTTATCGCGAACCGTGGCAGACATCCCGTCTGGTTTTGATGCGGTGGCGGAGTTGGGTACTGAGCTCACTTCGTTCACGGGCTACGTCCTGCCGTTCGAAGTTGCATCCGTCCTTTTGGTGGCGGCGTTGGTGGGCGCGGTCTATGTCGCGTTCAATCCCCGTTCTGGGGACATTCGGAAATAGGAGCGGCGCACATGATCCCACTTTCCTGGTATCTCATTTTGTCTGCCGCGCTATTTAGCGTTGGCTTATTTGGTGTGCTTTCCCGCAGGAATGCGGTTGCGATCCTGCTGGGTATTGAATTGATGCTCAATTCTGTGAACATCAACCTGGTCTCGTTCTGGCGTTACGGCAACGTGATGCATATGGCTGGGCAGGTGTTCGCGATCATCGTTTTTGCGGTAGCTGCCGCAGAAGTATCCGTAGGTCTGGCTTTGGTAATCTCTGTGTATCGCCGTCGCAATACGGTGATCGCAGATGAAATCGACTTGATGAAGTGGTAGGGACAATATGACGACTGATATATTGATCTGGCTTATCCCGCTCCCTCCCTTGCTGGCGTTCTTTTTGATCGTGTTGTTCACGAACAAGAGCAAGGCACTCAGCCATACGATAGCGGTGGGTGCCGCATTGCTTTCGTGGCTGGGCAGCATGATCGTTTTTGTGCGCGCACTTGGTGTGGAGCATTTGGGCGAGCATCCTCTGGGTGGAGAACCAATAAATTGGTTACCAACCGGTGATACTTGGTTCAAAGTTGGCGTGTTAATTGACCCGCTCTCCGCTGCGGTTTTGTTCTTCGTAGCATGGACTGTGTTGATGATCTTCCTGTATAGCGTTGGTTATCACAACTTTGGTCAACCGGCTGGCGATCATGACCATGCTGGTTTGCCGCCACATGGCGCGACCGTTGAAGAACACGGACACAAACATGTCGTGCCGTCCGTTGAACCGATGTATTCGCGCTTCTTCGCCTTCATCGGTTTGTTTGCGTTCGGTATGTTCACACTGGTGGTATCCGATAACCTGCTGACCTTGTTCGTCGGTTGGGAGATCATGGGCTTGTGCTCATACCTGTTGATCGGCTTCTGGTATGGCAAACCTTCTGCGCGCAACGCGGCGGTCAAAGCTTTTATGACCACCCGTGTCGGCGATGTGTTCATGTTGTTAGGTATTGCGTATCTTTACTCGGCAACTGGCACACTTTCATTCCGCGAGATCTTTACCGAAGAAATATTACATACACTTGCTACTATTCCAAGCGGAGTGCTTGGTCTTTCAGCGGCTGGCTTGATCGGTTTGTTGCTCTTCATCGGTACGGTTGGTAAATCGGCGCAGTTCCCGTTGCACGTTTGGTTGCCAGATGCGATGGAAGGTCCGACACCAGTCAGCGCCATGATCCATGCGGCGACGATGGTTTCAGCGGGTGTGTATATGGTCATCCGCATGTTCCCGATCATCAGCCTCGATGAAAAGACCATGGCGATCGTGGCATTCGTCGGTGCGTTCACTGCGCTCTTTGCGGCGACAATTGCTGTTGCCCAAAACGACATCAAGCGTGTACTGGCTTACTCCACGATCTCACAACTCGGTTTCATGATCGCGGCGCTAGGCATTGGCGCTTATGTCGCGGCGGTCTTCCATCTGATCACACATGCCTTCTTCAAAGCCTTGCTCTTCCTCGGTTCCGGCTCTGTCATTCATGGCATGGAACATGGCGTGCTTCATACTGGTAATCACAAAGTTGACCCGCAGGATATGTTCAATATGGGCGGTCTGCGCAAGAAGATGCCCATCACGTTCTGGACCTTCCTCATCGGCGGCTTTGCGCTTTCGGGTTTCCCGATCATTACCGCTGGTTTCTGGTCAAAGGATGAAATCCTTGCGGACGCATTCGGGCATGGTCATATCTTTGTGTTTGCAACCCTTGCGATCGCCGCATTCATGACCGCGTTCTATACGATGCGCCAGATCACATTGACCTTCCTCGGTGAACCCCGCACAAAGGAAGCTGAACACGCCCAAGAAACACCGTGGACAATGACCACTCCGTTGGTCATTCTCGCGTTCTTTGCTGTGACTTATGGTTGGGTCGGCATCCCTGAAGATTTTATGGGATTGCATTTACAACCAAACTGGTTCCATGAGTTTATCGGCGGCACGTTGATGGAACATCCTGAAACTTTGGAATTTAATTGGATTCCACTTCTAACCTCTCTCATCGTTGCACTTGGCGGACTGGGTCTCGGTTACTTTGTTTACCGCAATATCAATTCACCGGCTGAAGATAAACTTCAAATTGGTTTCCTCAAAAACAAATACTACATTGATGAGATCTACGACTATGTCTTTGTCAAGCCTGCGATCTGGGTTTCGGAAGTCCTCGTCTCTGCCTGGATGGATAAAGGCTTTATCGATGGCATTCTGCATATCTTCGGTCCTGCGACTGGCGGTCTTGGCTCCTTCATCCGCAATAAATTTGACCTGCCTGTCGTCAACCGCTTCTTTGGTGATGGCACTGCAGATGTGACATACTGGTTTGGCGGCAAACTACGCGCCATCCAAACTGGGCGTATCCAGCAGTATCTCATGTTCGCGCTTGTTGTCTTCATTGCTGTCGGCGCGGCACTCTATTTCTTCCTGCTGGCTTAAGGAGTACATGATGAACTTCATCTCTACTCATCTTCTCTCGACCATTCTTTTCTTCCCCATGCTTTCGGCTGTGGTGATGATGTTCCTGCCGAAAGATGAGAATAAACTTTTCCGGTGGTTCGCGTTCGTGGCGAGTCTGGTCCCGTTTGCGTTGACGTTGGTGGCGTGGTTCCAATTCAAATCAAGCCAGCCTGGTTTCCAATTTGAAGAAACCTATATCTGGTATCAGGCAATTGGCTCGTCTCTGCATCTCGGTGTGGATGGTCTCTCGCTGACGATGGTTTTACTGACCACCTTCCTCACGCCGCTTGCCATCCTTGCCTCGTTCAGCATCAGCGATCGCGTCAAACCATACATGATGCTGTTCCTCTTTTTGGAAACAGGCATGCTCGGCGTTTTCATGGCGCTCGATCTACTCATCTTCTTCGTCTTTTGGGAAGTGGGACTTGTGCCGATGTACTTCCTCATCAATCAGTGGGGGAGCGCGAACAAGGATTACGCTTCGCTCAAGTTCATGATCTACACCATGGGCGGATCGCTCGGACTCTTGCTGGCGATTCAGTTGTTAGGCGTATTATTCAAGAACTACGATCTAACCTACATCATTCAGCAATGGAATGGATTAAATGGTGCCGACCGATTTGGCACAACTAATTTCACTATTTATCAAGTGAAGGCTGTAGCGTTCTGGGCGTTTGTGATCGCTTTTGCGATCAAGGTTCCCATCTGGCCGTTCCATACCTGGTTACCCGATGCCCATACCGAAGCACCCACTGCCGGTTCAATGCTCCTGGCAGGAGTATTACTCAAGTTGGGTGCGTATGGCTTCCTGCGCTTGGTACTTCCGCTTTACCCTGCTGAAGCAAAGATGTTCGCAGGTGCCTTGGCATTGCTTGCCACAGCGGCGATCGTCTTTGGCGCGTTCGGCTCCTTTGGACAGACTGATTTCAAACGATTAGTCGCCTATTCATCTGTGAACCATATGGGCTTTGTAGTGCTTGGTATCGCCGCAGCAGCTTACTCGATAGGCACTCAGGATGCGACCATCGCCTTGAATGGCGCGATCCTCCAGATGTTCAATCATGGTTTGTCAGCGGCTGGCATGTTCTTCCTGGTGGGCGTCATTTATGAACGTACGCATACGCGTAACCTTGAAGAGTTTGGTGGTTTGTTCCCGCTTGTGCCAGTCTATGGTGGCATCTTGATATTCACCAGCATGGCATCGCTTGGACTCCCTGGTCTCAACGGATTTATTTCAGAGTTCCTGGTGGTGCGAGGTGCCTTCCCCTTGTTGCCTATTTACACAGCGATTTCCATGCTCGGTCTGCTCTTTACAGGCGCATATATTTTGAAGGGTATCAAGAAGGTCCTGCATGGTCCTATGAACGAACATTGGGCACACGGCGAACATAAGTTAACCGAGATCAACTTCCGCGAGATCATGGTCATGGTCCCGTTGATGGCTTTGATCTTGTGGATCGGCATCTATCCCGCGTGGATTTTGGATGTGATCAACAAAGCCGTGGTCATGCTCTTCTAAGAGGTGGATGATGAATTTTCCTGTATTAAGTGTCATAACATTTACACCGATGGTCGCAGCATTGATCATTTTAATGCTGCCTGCCCAACGGAAAAATGAAGCCCGTGGAGTGGCGCTCGCTGCTGCCACATTTGCCCTGATCCTGTCTTTCTGGGTGTACCTCACCTACGATCAGTCAGCTGCGGGTTATCAGTTCATTGAAAAATATAACTGGCTGCCTGCGCTTGGCATCAGTCTACACTTCGGCGTAGACGGTATCAGCGCTCCGCTTGTGCTGTTGACTGGCGTGGTGATGTTCACTGGCGTGTTGATCTCCTGGGGTGATGACGACAAACACGTCATGGCTGGTATTCAGGATCGCCCGCGTGAATTTTTCGCCTTCCTGTTCCTGCTAGCGGGCGGTGTGTTCGGTGTGTTCGTCTCACTGGACCTGTTCATGCTGTTCTTCTTCTACGAGATCGCAGTCTTCCCAATGTATCTGCTGATCGCCATTTGGGGTTGGATCCAGACCCGCGAATATGCCGCAATGAAATTGACCCTATACCTATTCATCGGTTCAGTAGTTTCATTGGTTGGTGTACTGGCAATGTACTGGTTGCAATATAAAAATACTGGCGTGCTTTCGTTCGACATGATCCTTATGGAAAACGCTGGCTTTTCTCAGACCTTCCAAAACATCTGGTTCCTGCCAGTCTTCCTCGGTTTTGCTGTGTTAGGCGGTATCTGGCCCTTCCACAACTGGTCGCCTGACGGTCACGTAGCTGCACCGACTGCGGTCTCCATGTTCCATGCTGGTGTGTTGATGAAACTGGGCGCGTTTGCTGCGTTACGCGTGGGTATCATGCTGTTACCGCAAGGCGCACATACATGGTCATGGCTCATCATGCTCTTTGCGGGCGTTGCGGTCGTGTACGGCGCCTATATTGCCTTCGTACAAGAAGACATGAAATATATGATCGGTTTCTCGTCCGTCTCACACATGGGACTTGTGATGCTTGGCATGTCCACTTTGAATCGTAACGGCATCATGGGCGCCGGCATCCAAATGTTCTCACACGGTGTAATGACGGCGCTCTTCTTTGCTATTACCGGCATGATCTACGACCGTTCACACACCCGCCAGATCCCTGAGTTGGGTGGCATGAGCAAGATTATGCCGTTTGCCACGATCGGTTTTATCATCGGCGGTCTCGTTTCGATGGGCATGCCGTTCTTCTCTGGCTTTGTGGCTGAATTCCCCATCTTCATGGGGGTATGGGAAGTGCAATGGCTGGTTGCGGTCATCGCCAGTATTTCGATCGTCATCACAGCGGCGTACATCATGCGCAATATCCGGCAGGTTTTCTTTGGCGCCATGCCTGAAAAATTGGAGGGTCATATCACTGATGTGACTGTGTTGGATAAAGTGGCAATTACAACCTTGTGCCTGTTCATGATCGTCATCGGTTTATTCCCCAGCTTCATGGTTCCGCTGATAGAAACGGGCGTTGAAAACGTCCTGCGCTTGCTGGGAGGTTCATAATGTTCACATCTACCATGTTCGCATCCATCCTCCCCGAAGTTTTGATCCTCGTCCTTGGTATGTTGGTCTTGATCGTTGAGCCTTTCTGGAAGGAAGAGAAACGTCGCAACGTAGGTTGGCTTACTGCTGGCGGTTTGTTTGTTGCGATGATCATTAGTTTGCTATTCGGTCAACCTGGCGAACCCACCTCTACATTGGGTGGGATGATCCGCTTTGATTGGTTGGGCTTCTTCTTCAAGATGCTCTTCATGTTTGCCGCTGCAGCGACTGCTCTGCTTTTGATGGACAATGATAAAGTTGGACATCGTGGCGAAGCCTATCTGCTGCTTCTCGCTTCGCTTCTCGGCATGAACCTGATGGCTGTTTCTTCAGATTTGGTCATGCTCTATCTGGCGATCGAAACGACCTCGATCCCGCTCTATATTCTCTCCGGCTTTATGCTGAACGACGAGAAATCCACTGAAGCTGGTTTCAAGTACCTGCTCTTTGGTGCGTTGACCTCCACGATTATGCTGTATGGGTTTAGTCTTGTTTTCGGTTTTACCGGAACAACAAACCTATATCAACTGACCGATATGTTCAAGACTGGCGATCTGCCATTGGTAACTGCGCTTGGTACGATGGCGTTGATCCTTGTTGGGTTGGGTTTCAAAGTTTCTATCGTGCCGTTCCATTTCTGGGCACCGGATGTTTATGAAGGCGCACCGACGCCCGTTGCCGGTTTCTTATCCACTGCATCAAAAGCTGCTGGTTTTGCAGTGCTCCTCCGCTTGTTCTTTGTCGCTTTCTCCGGCTTTGCTGTATCCTGGACGGCAGTTCTGGCTGTCCTCGCCGCAATCACCATGACGGTTGGTAATTTGCTCGCATTGCCTCAAACCAATATCAAACGTCTTCTGGCGTTTTCCTCTGTTGCACACGCAGGCTACGCCATGATCGGTGTTGTGGCTTATTCAAAGGCACATCAAGAATGGTCTCAATTAGGCGCAGCTAGTGTGATTTTTTATCTCGCTGCTTATATCGCCACCAATCTCCTCGCCTTCGGTATTGTGATGGCGTTCAGCAAGGTGACGGGGCTCGAAGATGTAAAAGATTATTCCGGTATGAGTCGCCGTTCCCCGTGGCTGGGACTAATGATGCTCGCTGCATTCCTCTCTTTGACTGGCATGCCGCCGTTCGGTGGTTTTGTGGCGAAGGTGTTCGTGTTTGCTGCAGGTGTTCAGGCCGGTTATGTATGGCTGGTCATCGTGGGTATTCTCAATTCGATCATCGGTGTGTACTACTACCTGAACGTATTGAAGTATGTTTACCTCTACCGCATGCCGAATCAGGATGAGGAAAATCACCCCATACCATTAACTCGCCCGTATGCCATTGCTTTGGTGGTCCTTGCAGTTGGTGTAATTTTGATCGGAACGGTATTCGCTCCGTGGTTTAGCTGGTCCAATGCCGCGGCGTTGAATCTATTCTAGATAAAGGAGACAGGCTAAGGTTTGGAACGACGCGGCGCAAGCTGTCTGAATTTGTAGTTTGACATCCTTTTAGCCTGTCAGTTATAATCGTGCAACATGGCACAATCCGAACAAAAAGGTCGAGGCATCCTGAATACGCTGCTGGTCGTAATGATCGGGCAGGTGGGATGCCTGACGCTGGTCATTATTCTGGCTTCGGTGTTTGGCGGGTTGTGGCTTGATAATACATTCGGTACAAAGCCGATATTCACACTGGTTTTGTTGTTTGCTGGAATTCCCGTGTCGGTGCTTGTGATGTTGACTGTGGCACGCAAGACGCTGGCGCGCTTGAAGGATAAAGCAGAAAACGAATCGAAAACTTCGTCATAGGAGGCGGATTTTGGAACACGAAAAACGTAGACCCTGGCGCCGATGGGTCGTGCTGGTGCTAATGATCGCAGGTTTTATTTTGGGTGGGATATTTGTGCCCGTTCAACCTGAGATCACAGTTGCCGCAGAAAAATTGATCGAAGAGCCGATCATCGAGAATTTTCTCGGTCTCGGACCTTTCTATTTGGTGAACACACTTCCCACCCTGGCGGTGACGCTTGTCCTGCTGGTGGTGGTGGCGTTCTTTACCAATCGTTCGTTAAAACAAAGCGCGAGCACAGATCTTGTGCCGCGTGGCATTGGCAATGTGATGGAAGCCATTTTGGAAATGCTTTATAACCTGACCGAAGGTTCGGCGGGTAAGTATGCCAAGATGATCTTCCCCTGGTTTGCCACGATCATGATCTATGTATTGTTTGCAAACCTGCTCAAGTTGATCCCCGGTTTTGAGTCAATTGGTGTTATTCACCATGCACATGGTGAGGGCCACACCATTCAGGAATTAGGTGGCGGTTGGGCAAATCTCCTACCTGCAAAAGTTGAAGAGGGCGGCTATATTCTTGCTCCGTTCTTCCGCGGTATTTCTGTGGATCTGAACTTCACCGCTTCACTCGCGTTGATTTCGGTGGTGATGATCCAAGTGATCGGTTTCCGCGCCCAGGGCTTTGGTTATTTGAGCAAATTCTTTAACACACGCAGAATGTTCAAGGTCCCATTCTTCGGTGCCATGGACTTTCTCGTTGGCTTGTTGGAATTGATCTCGGAAATCTCGAAGATCCTTTCATTTGCCTTCCGTCTATTTGGTAATATGTTCGCAGGGATCGTGCTGGTCGCGATCGTGGCTGGCTTGCTGGGTAAGATCTCCATTTTAGCTGCAATGGTTATGCTGTTTGAATTATTCGTAGGTGTGATTCAAGCGTTCGTATTTGGTATGTTGACGATGGTCTTTATGGCGCAAGCCACACAGGGCCACGGTGAAGAGCACGAAGCTCATTAAATTCAGAAATAATAGGATAAACCTAAGGAGGCTTTAAACATGGAAGGAAATATTTTAGATGCGATGCGCTATGTAGGCGCAGGTCTGGCGATGATCGGTGCCGCAGGCGCAGGTATTGGAATCGGTTTGAGCGTGCAGGGTGCTCTCACTGGTATGGCGCGCAACCCGGATACCTACGGTAACCTGTTGACCAACATGATCCTCGGCATCGCGTTCTCCGAGGCGATCGCGATCTATTGTTTGGTCATCGCGTTCCTTATGCTCTTCAAAGTCGTGTAATCGGATAGGAGCAACAGATGGAAGCACTTGGTATTAATTTAGGTCTGCTCATCGTTCAGATCATCGCGTTCATTATTGTGTTCCTCACATTGAACGCGTGGGTCTACCAGCCGATGCTGAACATGATGGAGACTCGTAAACAGAAAATTGCACAGGGCTTGGAAGATGCACGGATTGCCGCTGATGCCCGCGCCAGCGCCGAAAAGGATGCCGCGAAGATCGTTGCCGAGGCACAGGTCGAAGCCAGCAAGATCGTCCGTGAAGCCACTGAACGCGCCGCTACCGCCGGCAAGGATGTGAAAGCCGCCGCTGAAGCTGAAGCCGTTAAGGCGCGCGAATCCGCTGTCGCTGAAGCACAGGTTGAACGCAACCGCATTCTCGGCGATCTGCGTGGTCAGGTTGCCTCACTCGCCATTGCTGCCGCCAACAAACTGGTTGGTGAAGCGCTTGATGAAAAGAAACAACGTGTTTTGCTTGATGAATTCTTCTCGGGCGTGAAATCCGGCAAGGTTGTCGTTGTCGAGGGCAGTTTCAAAGGTGACGCAGAAGTCACCAGCGCACTGCCTCTTACCAGCGCTGAGCAGGATGCCGTCAAGAAAAACTTTGATGCCAAAGAAATTACCTTCAAAGTTGACCCCGCCATTTTGGGTGGTCTGGTCGTCAAGATCGGTGACAAGGTTCTCGATGGTTCTGTCGCGGGCAAACTCGAAGGTCTGCGCCAAAGCTTGAAGTAAACAATAACGATCAAAAAGGGTTTTGGTAAAATTACCAAGACCCTTTTTTCATTTAAACCCATGTCTAAAAAACTTTCACAACTCTTTATCGATTTCCCTTTTTCCTGTCCATCTCAAATTCCCGAAACAGAGATTGATGGTATTGCCATTGATAGCCGTACTGTCAAGCCTGGATACTTGTTTGTTGCCATGCAAGGTGGCAACGTGGATGGTCACACGTATATTCAAAAAGCGATCGACAACGGCGCCTCTGCTGTAGTGGGAGACAGGGATATAAGCGGACTCTCCGTCCCATACATTCGACTCGAAAACACGCGTCAGGCGCTGACCTATCTAGCTGCTGCATTTTACGATTGGCCCGCTCGCAAGCTGACAGTGATTGGTGTCACCGGCACGGATGGTAAGACCACCACCACAAATATCATTTACAAGATCTTGATCGCCGCCAATATCAAAGCCGGTATGATCTCAACCGTCAATGCCGTGATCGGCGATGAAGTGCTGGATACGGGCTTTCACGTTACCACGCCAGATGCACACGACGTTCAAAGCTATCTGGCAAAGATGGTGGATACTGGTTTGACTCATGTGGTTCTCGAAACCACATCACATGGCTGGGCGCAATTCCGCGTGGATGCGTGTGAATTTGACATTGGTGTCGTCACAAACATTACTCACGAACACATGAACGAGCATGGCTCTTACGAAAATTATCGTGCCGCCAAGGCGAGATTATTTTCCAGCCTCGAGCGCACATCTATCAAATCGCAAGGCAATCCGCGCCTGGGCATTATCAACCGTGATGATGCGAAGTCTTTTGACTTTCTCAATGACTTTATCCGTAGGACTGCTTCGCTTGTCAAAGTGAATAAATTGAATTATGGCTTAAGTGAAGGCGCAGATATTCGCGCGATGGATATATCCTACAGTCCATCTGGTATTCACTTCACAGCGTATAGCAAAGATTTTCAAATTGAAGTTACGAGCAAACTTGTAGGTGCATTTAACGTATCTAATTGTCTCGCAGCATTGACGGTGGCAGTATATGGCTTGGGGATCAAACCTGAAGTTGCTGCACAAGGAATCGCTTCACTGGATGGCATTCCCGGTCGTATGGAACGCGTTGATTTGGGACAAGATTTCACCGCCATTGTCGATTTTGCTCACACGCCTAATGCTTTGAAATCTGCCCTGGAGGCTGTTCGCCCAATGACAACAGGACGTGTGATCTCGGTCTTTGGTTCAGCGGGGTTGCGTGATAAAGAAAAACGCCGCATGATGGCAGAGACCTCCGCCGAATTGGCTGACCTTACCGTGCTGACCGCTGAAGATCCACGCACAGAATCATTGGATGGAATTCTTGATGAAATGGCAGAAGGCGCTCGCTCTAAGGGCGGACGCGAAGGTGAAACATTCTGGCGCGTACCCGATCGTGGGGAAGCTATCAAGTTCGCTTTGAAACTGGCACAACCGGGTGATATTGTCATGTCTTGTGGCAAGGGTCATGAGCAATCCATGTGCTTTGGCGCAAAGGAATTTTTGTGGGATGATCGCACCGCGATGCGCGCGGCACTCAGTGAATATCTTGGTATTGAAGGAGCAAAGATGCCCTATCTCCCTACGCAAGATACAGAGGAAAAAGAATGGCTCAACTTGAAGTAAAACCTGTTACGTTGATTGGCAACCATGTCCGTCTCGAACCGCTGACCGAGGCACATAGCGTGGCGTTAACTGCGATCGGCGCAGGTCAGCCATTTTGGGATTTTATGGTGTATGGAAATATAAACACAGAAGAAGATATGCGCGGTTGGGTGCGCGATATCCTCTCGCGTGCCGAAAAAGGGACAGATTTGCCATTTGTCGCCATCCACCTTGCTTCAGGACGGGTAGCAGGTGCGACACGATATTTGAACATCATGCCCAAAGATCGCGGACTGGAAATTGGCGGCACCTGGTACGGCACTGAATTTCAGAGAACACCGGTCAATACCGAATGTAAATATTTATTGCTGAAACATGCGTTTGAAACATTGGGCTGTATCCGGGTGCAGTTGAAAACGGATCTACGTAATGAGCGTTCACAAAAAGCCATCGAGCGCATCGGCGCCAAGAAGGAAGGCGTACTTCGCAATCACATGATTTTGCCAGATGGTCGCTATCGCCATTCGGTGTTTTATTCCATTTTGGATACGGAATGGCCAGAAGTGAAAAAAAAGCTGGAAGAGATGATGCATAAATAGTTTTGATGCCTTAATAAAACTAGTTACTTGAGATTTGCTTCCAGAAAATCCACGATCATTTGATTGATTTCAGCGCCTGCTGGATTTGTTTCGCCGCCGGTTGGGCTTTGCAAGCCATGATCACCACCTTCGACAATGACGAATTTGTTTGAGCCATTGGCTTCAGTAAGTTTTTGATTTAGAATCTTTGCCTGTTCAAGTGGGACAACTCCGTCACGGTCGCCGTGCAGGATCAGGAAGGGCGGGTCGTCTGAAGTTATATAAGTGATCGGGCTGGCGGCGACATTTTCTGGGGAGTCTTTTCCTGCAAGTTTTCCAAACGCATAATAAATTGAACCATTGAGTCCTCTGGGGATGTTGCTGGTAAAGTCGGCGATGCCAGCCATGCTGATGACTGCCTGCACCCGGCTGGATCGTTCCAAATATTCGCCAACATCCCAACCTGCGGATTCGTCTGCGGTTCCGAATAATGCAACCAGGTGTCCGCCTGCGCTGGCACCGATGGCGCCAATATGATCGGGGTCAATGTTGTAATCGCCAGCATGTGTCCTGAGATAGCGGACAGCGCATTTGACATCTTCGATCATAGCGGGGAATTTTGTCTGGTAATCGCCAAGCCGGTAGTTGACTGAGACCACGAGAAAGCCTTGTTCATTCAGTCCACGCCAGCCTTCACCTTCGGCTTTATCACCCTGATACCAACTGCCACCATGGACATACATAATCACGGGCCACGGTCCGCCAGAAGACGGGTAGTAGATGTCCATTTTCTGGGGTAGGTCGTTCATGGTGCAATAGATAACATCGAGCTCGGCAGTTCCCAGTTTGGATGAATCGAAGGTTGATTTTGCACCGCATGAAGATAGCAAGAGTGCTAAAAATAGGATCAGGTATTTATGTAGGTTAATTTTCATTTGAGGGTTTCAACTCCAATAGATCCCATTTGTTGTCGTATAAGTCAAAGAACACGGCAACTGTGCCGTAGGGTTCTGTGCGGGGTGTTTCGGCGAACTTGACGCCCCGCGATTGCATCTCCTTATAATCACGCCAAAAATCGTCGGTGTGGAGGAAGAGGAAAACGCGTCCGCCGGTTTGGTTGCCGATGGCAAGTTCCTGGGATGGAGAATCGGCTTTGGCGAGGAGCAGGTTAGTGCCGGTTGAGCCGCGCGGAGCGACGAGCACCCAGCGTTTATGATCATCCAGTGGAGTATCTTCGAGCAGGGTGAAGCCCAGCTTTTGGGTGAAGAATTCGATGGCTTCATCGTACTCGCGGACTACGAAAGTAAGGGCACCGATGCGTTGGTTTGTCATGAGGCGATTATATCTGATTGAAATTGGCGTAATGCGACATTCATGTCGCCTTTGCGAGATAAATCTCGCATTACGTGTGAGAAAAAAGCTCTTGAAACGGGAGCAGGTAACGGCTTAGAAAGAAGCGGGGTTTTATCCAGCGAATCTGCCTTGTAGTTCCAGAACTCCCGTGCTATAATCCGCCGTCGCTTAACAGAGTGCCGCTCAAGCGGCAAAAACTATAACTATTCAGGTAAGGAAGAAGCAATGGCAGACATTATCAAGGCTCTCGAAGCCAAAACAAATGAGAATATTCCCCAACTTGCATCTGGCGATGTCGTCAGTGTGCATGTGAAGATCAAAGAAGGCGAACGCGAACGTATTCAGGAATTCAAGGGTACGATCATCCGCCTGCGCAAGGGTGGACAGGATGCATCCATGACCGTCCGCCGTATGGCAAGCAACGGTATCGGCGTGGAGCGCACGTTCCTGCTGCGCTCCCCGCGTATCGACAAGGTCGTGGTGGAACGCCACAGCCAGGTCCGCCGCGCCCAGCTGTACTTCATGCGCGAGCGCACGGGTAAATCTGCCCGCCTCAAGCAGAAGTTTGACTAAACGTAAATTAGTCCCTAAAGGTTTCCAAACCTTTAGGGACTTTTTGTTTTACAATTGGGGACATGAAACCACTTATCGGAATTACCACCAACAACAGTACCAACAGTTACGGTCAACCGACCATTCTTTTGCAGCAATCGTACGTGCGCGCGGTCATGCAGGCGGGCGGCGTGCCGGTTTTGATTCCATCGTCGATCGCGGAGGATGGATGGGATGCGCTGTATGCGCGCCTCGATGGTGTTTTGCTTTCGGGCGGCGGGGATATTGCCCCGCTCGTTTCCATTGAAGACTTTGGCGGAACGAGCGGGGTTGCCCTCGATCATTTTACTGGCGATCCGCATCCGCGCATCGATGACGTGGACCCGGCGCGGGATTCGGTTGAATTGAAATTGGTCCACGCTGCGGCAGAGGACGGCAAACCGTTCCTTGGGATTTGTCGTGGCTGTCAGGTGATGAACGTTGCCCTCGGTGGGACGTTGTACACGCACATCCCTGATCAATTGCCCGGCGCGTTGGACCATTCCTATCCCGGCAACATGCGGACAGTGCTGGTGCATCAGGTGAAGATCGAAGAAGGAACGCACATCGCCGAGATCTATGGCGAGCCGCTCATCAAGGTCAACAGCCTGCATCATCAGGGACTCAAAGATATTGCGCCCTCATTACGTGTTGCGGGATACGCCCTCGATGGACTCGTGGAGGCAATTGAGCTGCCCGATCATCCCTTTGGGCTTGCAGTGCAATGGCACCCCGAATGGTTAACCGATCAGGAAGGGACACGTAATTTGTTTAGGAAGTTTGTGGATGCGGCAGAGCATCAATAACTTAGACTAGCAGATACTACTGATCATTGATCACATTCTAAGGATTAAGGAGGTGTTGATGTCTACCCAACGCACAAAATTGATTATAGGCGTTTCTTTATTGTCGGGCTTCTCTTTGTGTCTATTGGCGTGTATTTTGGGGTACATCGGTATAAAAATGATGGCACCTCAAAAGCAAAGATATCCTCAAGAAGCTCAGAGAAGTGCCGTTATAACAATTGACGCGAGTCAACGGGATGATTTTTTTGATCAGATGCGAAAATTTGCGGCAAAACACAATTTTAATATTTTGATAGATACTAGGAGTTCAGGTCCTGAATATTTCCTCATTGATATGACTCGAGAAGACATTGAGATTTCAGGTGCGAATGTCTTTGCTCTTGGAGAATATAAGATATTTTTTTATCATGCTGATCTCCTGCATCCAGCGCCCGAATCGGTTCTTGATGATCTAGTAAATGATCTTCAAAGTTTTATCAGTGAAGTTCCTAGTGCAACTTTTTCTGTAGAGAAGTAGGAATGCAATCATTACCTGCAAATTCCCCTATTGGCATCTTCGACTCCGGCGTTGGCGGACTCTCCGTCCTGCGTGCTATTCGCGCGCAGATGCCGGAAGAGTCGGTCATTTATTTTGGCGATCAGGGACATATCCCGTATGGTCCGCGCCCGATGGAGCAGATTCGAAACTTCTGTGAGGCGATCACTGAATTTTTGCTTGAGAAAAATGCAAAGATCATTGTGGCGGCATGTAATACAGCTTCTGCCGCCGCGTTGAAATATTTACGCGAAAAGTTCCCACGCGTGCAATTCGTAGGCATGGAGCCTGCGGTCAAGCCCGCGGCGGAGAAATAATAAATCAATGATTGAGTAAAAAACGAATATGCGTGCGCAATAGATGATATATGATCCCGCCAAATACTGCGCTGGCAATCGCCAAGATCAGGCGGATCAAGCTTGCTCCCGGGCCGATTTGAAAACCAACGACAAATTCCAAAGCCAAGCCAACTCCTGCTGAAAACAAGAACAAACGCGGAAGGTCTCGCGCGAGTGAGATTTCTAAACGTCCAAACCATTCGGCAAATAAATATCCAAGCACAGTAAATGCCACCAGATATTCAATACGATGTGCCAGGGCGAAGTATTCTGTCTCTGTGACCTGGTCGGTAAAACCAAGCGACCAGTGCCATGTTGTTAGAGAACGAAAGGGATCCCATAAGGCTAATAAAATCAAATACAAAATAAAAATGGGAAATATGTTCCTGAGCGCAACGCGTTCAAACCGACGTTCCTGTGATGATGTATGAAACACTGTCCAAGCCGTGGTGGTAAATACGATTCCCAGAACGATTGGTAGTAAAGGAATTATATGATGAAAGGTTGGACTTATTCCGATAAAGAACCAAACACCTGTCGCAAGTGACGCGTAGCCTGCTGTTCGGTAAACAGTCTTTTCCCACCAATGACAGAATACTTCACTTATTATGACTGCTCCGCAAACACCCAATAGTAAAGTCAGTATCTTGCGGTACGAAGATGGGTCGAGCGAAAGTGAATCAACGAACAAGAGAGGTGTCAACATGTAAAGAAAACCCATTAATGGAGTTTCAAGTCTGAGTCGACCGATTGTACCTTGTGTAATGGCCAACCGTGTAGAAATCATATCGTGCGCCATTGTGCCTAATCCGGCGCCCAAAGTGTTAGCCAAAAGGTCTATCGCTGACGATATCCGGACCGGGATAAAAAACTGCGTTATTTCGATGCAGATACTGATTGCAGCTCCCAAGAACAACGCACCGCGTTGTCTGGTTGATAGGCGGTATAAAAATCCCACTGGCAGGAATAAGAGTATATTGATAATGAAATCGCCCAAATCAAAATAGAATGAGACATTAAATCTTTTTGGCAGGGTAAGGTAGAACGGATTCAAAGTAAGGAAAAGAATGATGAGAACAAAATATCCAAGCAAGGCGGTCGAGAGTCGGAAGCCGATTTTATTCATAGAAATTATTGTACCTCCACTGTCTTTGTGTTTGGGCTGATTGCATTATACTTTGCGGAATGTCCGATACATCAACTCCCCCCATCGGCGTCTTCGACTCCGGCGTAGGCGGACTCTCCGTCCTGCGTGCCATTCGCGCGCAGATGCCGGAAGAGTCGGTTATTTATTTTGGTGATCAGGGACACATCCCGTATGGTCCACGCCTGATGGAGCAAATTCGAGATTTCTCGGAAGCGATCACAAATTTTCTACTTCAAAATCATGCGAAGATCATTGTGGTGGCTTGTAATACCGCCTCTGCTGCGGCGTTGAAATATTTACGCGAGAAATTTCCTGATGTGCAATTTGTGGGCATGGAGCCTGCGGTCAAGCCTGCGGCGGAGCAGACCTCCACGGGCAAGGTGGGAGTCCTCGCCACGCCTGCAACGTTCCAGGGTGCGTTGTACGCGTCTGTTGTGGAGCGGTTTGCGAACGGCGTGGAGTTATTTCAGAATACTTGTAATGGTTTGGTCCAAGAGATCGAACGTGGAAATTTAGACGGCGTTGAGACGCGCAAAATTCTAGACGACGCGCTTTTGCCGATGCTTGAGAAAAATATTGATACAGTGGTGTTGGGTTGTACCCACTATCCGTTTGTGATTCCGCTTATCGAGCGGATTGTGGGGGCCAAGGTTCGGGTGATCGACCCCGCTCCCGCAGTGGCGAAACAGGTCAAACGTCTGCTGGAGGCGGGGGGGATGAAGAGTCCGCTTTCTGAGCGGGGCGAGGTCAAGTTCTATACGTCTGGTGAACCTGAAGCGCTCAAGTCTATTTTGCCGAAGTTGTTGGGGGAAGATGGCGTGGTTGAGAGAGTCGAGTGGCTTCGTGATACAAAAATAAAATCTTCGTCCTGAGCGGAGGACTGAGCGCTCGTCGCGACACTTACACCGCACGCAAGTGCAGGTGAGTCCGCAGTCGAAGGACAGTTATACAACATGCGCTTCGACTGCGCTACGCTCCGCTCAGCGCGAATACTACAACGCCCAGCCAAGCATCATACCGAAGATCGCGACGATCACGCCGAGATGTAAAAGCAAATTACTTTCCGTGATCCAGTTGATCATCAGGAACGGCATAAAGAAATTTGCTATAACGAGCACGATGCCGATCAACGGCAATAAGCCTTTGCGATGCGCAAAATAATTTGATGCGCTGTCAACGAGTTTTGATAACCAGTTCATACTTCTACCTCTTCTTCCGGTTCGGAGTGATTTTCGGCAACCTGCCAGCCGCTGAATTGGGCAAGCAAACGTCCGGGGATGCGTCCCTGCATGAACACACCGCCGCGCCCATGTTCGATAAGTTCAACCTGTCCCGCTTCATGAAATAACGAAATCAACGCGCCTTGTTGATAGGGAAGCCGGACGCGGATCGGCGAATATTTTTCATATAATTCTTCGTGGATGACACGCAACAGATCCTTGATGCCGCTGCCTTTTAAGCTGGAAATTGTTACGGCTTTCGAGTAGCGACTTACTGCCTCCTTGGCGGACTCAGGGTCACGTAAGAGGTCGGTTTTGTTCAACGCAGTGATAACCGGGATGTGATGTGCGCCAAGTTCATCAAGCGTTTCCTGCACAGCGTTGAATTGGTTTAATGCGTTGGGATGGGAAATATCCACGACATGCAATAGCAAGTCGGCTTCGACGATCTCCTCCAATGTGGCGTGAAAGGCTTCGATCAAGGCGGTGGGGAGTTTTTGAATAAACCCCACTGTATCGGTGACCAATGCCTGATAGCCGCCAGGTAATTCCACTTTGCGTGTGGTGGGGTCGAGCGTGGCGAAGAGTTGATCAGCTACATACACATCTGACTTCGCCAATTTATTGATCAACGTGGATTTGCCCGCGTTGGTATAACCGACTAATGCCACAGTCGGAATGCGTGAACGTTTGCGTTGCGCACGATAGCGTTCGCGATGTGCGCTGACTTTTTCCAGTTCTTTTTTCAGGTGGGCGATCTCGCGCCGGATGGCGCGCTTATCCACTTCCAACTGCGTTTCGCCGGGACCACGCAAACCGACGCCACCCGTAGAGCCAGCCCGTCCGCCGCCACCGCCTGCCTGACGTTCAAGATGTGTCCATTGACCGGTGAGACGCGGCAGGTAGTATTCATATTGCGCGAGCTTCACTTGCAACATGCCTTCCTTGGTATGAGCATGTTGCGCAAAGATATCGAGAATCAGCGCGGTGCGATCCAACACCTTCACATTTTTGCCTAATGCTTCTTGTAGTTCGCGTTGGTGACGCGGCGAGAGTTCATCATCGAAGATGACCACTTGCGAAAGCGTCTCTTCGACGAGTAGTTTCAACTCGTCCACTTTGCCGGGACCGATGTAGGTCTTCACGTGTGGGCGGTCCAATTTTTGAGTCATTTCGCCAGCAACTTCCAAACCAGAGGTATCGGCTAGCAAGGCTAGTTCAGCAAGCGAATCTTCGAGGGGCAGAAATGTTTTCTGCTGATATAGATCCACGCCGACGAGAAATGCTTTTTCGCGAGGCGCTATAGTGGGTTTAGGAGATTTTTTAGACATAGGTTTTTATAAATAATCCGGTGGTTGAGTAAGGCTGAGTGTTCTTTGCGAAGCCTGTATCGAAACCACCTGTAACATGAATTGTTTTGCTTAGTTGTTGGTTTCGATATGGCGGACGAGCACCGCCTACTCAACCAACGGATCACTTTTCTTCTTTCCAAGATTATCGAATATCTTTGTAATATTTGGGTCTGGCGATTCTGTCCGTACGGGGATCAACACATGGAATGTTGAACCGGGACAGGTCTTTTCATCATGACCTGGAGAATCGACCCATAGCGAGCCGCCATGTGCCTCGAGAATACCACGTGCGATGGGTAAACCCAAACCAGGTCCGCCGCCTTTGAACTTGGTCTTGCCGCTTGAGTGCAATTCCACTCGCCCAAGCTGCCCAAACTTTTCAAAGATCACCGCCTGATTTTCTGTTGAAATGCCAATGCCAGTGTCTGTGACCATCACATCGATAAATCCGGAGAGTGTTCTGCCGTCGATAGTGATTGTTCCGCCATCGGGCGTGTATTTTATCGCATTGTTGATCAGGTTGCGAAAGGCTTGTGCAAGGCGCACCGAGTCCGCGTAGATCCACTGCCGGTTGCCTTCAAAGTCCTTACGCTCCAGGGTCAATTTGCGGTCACGCAGTGCAGCCTCGAACTCATAACTCAATGCATCCATCATGGTGGTGATCTGCATGGGTTGGAAGTTCAATCGCAGCAGATCATTATCGATCATGGAAACGTCGATCATGTCGTCCACGATCCCGCGCAGACGCAGGATGCCAGTGCTCATGCCGCCCATCAAACTGTCGACGCTGGCGCCCTTGTTCTCACGGATCAGATCCTGGATCATCGCAGAGTAGCCTTCGATCAGGGTGATGGGAGTCTTGAGTTCGTGCGCCGCCACCGAGATGAACGCCGACTTACTTTTATCCACGCGCTCCATTTGCTTTTGCACTTTTTCCATTTCGTTGGAGATATGTGCCACGCGGGTTTCCATTTCGTAACGGGCGACCACACCCAAGCCATACGTGTAAATCGGGATGACCGCGGCGAGCAGATCGAGCGCCTGTTGTTTTGCCAATTCATCGCGTGCCACCTGAATGGTTAGCACGATCATGCGGTTGAGCAAAAACGAGACGTGATACAGTCCCTCTTCCAGATCGGTCTCAGTGGACGATTTTGCCCAATCGAGCAGAATCGAATCCATCCAGGCGGGGTCACCGGTAGTGACGGATTGATCGAGCAGGTCAAAGAAACGCCCCAGTTGTTCTTCAAACCCGGCACGCACTTCCATGCCACGTGCCAATTCCTTGCCCACGCGTTCAATCCACACGGGGCGAACTTTGGCAAGCACTCTTTGAATGGGAGCGAGAGCGATCTTCTTCTTTGGCATGTTTCGTAGTGATGCTGTGTTGGGCATTGCCCTCCTCAGCATGACATAACTTATTTTATCAGTTCTGTACGCTTTGTTGGGTAATCCAGGTCCATAAAGTTTTGCCCACCGCTTCCAGGCTTTCTGCGGAGACCTTATCGAGCGTATCTGCCAGCGTGTGCCAGTAGGGGTAGTCAAAATCGATAATATCCATGGCAGGGATGCCTGCCTCTAAAAATGGCGTGTGATCATCCGTCATGGAAAATTTATACTCCGCGATGAATTGCTGCCCGTACCCCAGGTTGTTTGCCACGCCCCAAATTTCGTCGGTCAAATCCGGGTTCGAGTTGCGTTCCTTGTAAATGTTCAAGTCCGCATCGCCGATCATATCCACGATCACAACGGCACGCGGTTGAAGCACATTGTTCTTCACGAATTCGCGCGAGCCTAAAATCCAATCCCAACCCTCGATACGTCCGTTATCTTCGGCATCAAAAAATACCAGCCAGGTTGAAACTGAATCTTCTGGCAGCGTCCGTGCGAGTTCGAGTAATACGGCAACGCCTGAAGCGCCATCGTTCGCACCTGGAACGGGTTGGGTATGATTTGCGAAATCAGGATCGTTATCGGCGAACATGCGCGAGTCGTAGTGTGCCCCCAAAATGATCTGCGGACTCGCGTCACCTCTTTTGGCGACAACGTTTTGGATGGGATGCCCCAACGCTTCGGATTCCTGGATTTCCACCTGCCAGCCCGCGGACTCAAGCTCTGTTCGCATCCACGCCTGGACTTGGGCATGCCCATTCGACCCAGGTATGCGTGGTCCGAAAGCGACTTGGGTTTGCACATCTGCATAAGCGCGGAGACCGTCAAAGGAAACCGAATCAGGTTCCGGCTGACGCGAAGCGTGAAGCGCGTACGCATACCATCCGACGGCAATGATAAGTAGGAGTCCAATGATGGTGAGGTAGAGTGCGATGGATTTTTTCGTCATGTTATTGATTTGCGAAAGCTATGCTGATGGGAGTTGGAGCCGCACCGCTCAATGCGTTGGTGAGATCCGCAAGCGCACGATCGGCATACAGTTGACCGCGTTCGCGTTTGCCAGACTTGGGCCTGAAATGCATCGTTGGCAGAATTCCAAAGTTGGCTTTCATGGGTTGAAAATCTTTGAGGTCGGCGTGGGTGACATAATGACAGAGCGCGCCAAGCATGGAGGTTTGTGGAAGTGTGAGAGGCTCCTCGTGCTGATGCAAACGCGCGGCGTTGACACCTGCGAGCAGGCCAGTGGCGATGTTGCCCATGTAGCCTTCCACGCCGGTGATCTGACCCGCGAAGAAAAGATCATCGCGTTGGTTGTGTTGCAGTGTGGGACGCAAAAGTTTTGGCGAAGCGATAAAGGTATTGCGATGCATTTGTCCGTAGCGCAGGAATTCAGCATTCTCAAGCCCGGGGATCAAACGCAGCACACGTTTTTGTTCGGGGAATTTGAGATTGGTTTGAAAACCAACCATGTTATACAAACTGCCCGCCAAGTTATCCTGCCGCAGTTGCACCACCGCATGCGGACGCTTGTCGGAGCGCGGGTCACGCAATCCGACCGGGCGCATGGGACCGAACGCCAGCGAATCGATGCCGCGCTCGGCGATGATCTCGATGGGTAGACAGCCCTCAAAGAAGTGACCAGCTTTGACTCCGCTCTTAATGGCATCTTCGAAGGAGCGCAGTTCAATGCGCTCTGCCTGCATCAAGGCTTCCACGAAGGTGTAGTATTCCTCGTTCGTGAAGGGGCAATTGATGTAATCGCCTTCGCCCTGTTCTTCGTCGCCATAGCGTGAGGCGCGGTAAGCGATTTCCATGTTGATGGACTCGGCGTGGATAACCGGCGCAATGGCATCAAAGAAAAAGAGATGTTCTTCACCGCTCAACGCCGCAATGGATTGAGAAAGCGTGGGCGAGGTAAGCGGTCCACTGGCGATGATGGTGGGTGTATCCGGAATCGCTTTCATTTCTTCACGAATAATTTCAATATTTGGATGATTGGAGATTCGTTCCGTCACGAGTTGTGCAAAGCGTTCACGGTCTACTGCCAGCGCGCCGCCCGCAGGCAATGCTGTAGACTCGGCACACTCTACCAGCATGGAACCAAGCATCCGCATTTCGCTCTTGAGCAAGCCAGAGGCACGGTCGGGGAGGTTGGAGCCGAGCGAATTGGAACAAACGAGTTCAGCTAAATCCTGAGTCTGGTGCGCTCCGGTCTGAAGGACGGGACGCATTTCGTAGAGTTTTACTTTAAGTCCGCGTTGGGCGGCTTGCCAGGCGGCTTCACTGCCAGCCAGTCCGCCACCGATGATGATAAGGTCAGTCATGGCGATGATTCTACCATTGCATGGATGGGGGACTTAAACGAGAACTCGAAGATTTCGCGAAGCGGATCTCCGAGTTCTAAATTTATGGTGTTGCTGTTACTTCTGGCTCAATCGGTAAATTATCACATACCGCATGTGTCATGCGGGCAAATAACCACTTGCCTAGATATTGGTATTCGAACTATCGTCTTCGGATATCTTATATCACCTCAAGAATAACTAAGGAATCATCAGCGTGGTACCTGGAGGAAGTGCTGCATCAAAACTCAATCCATTTACCGCCGCAATGGCAGATGGATCTACGTCACCGAATTTACAGGCAATGCTGTAAAGGGTTTCTTCTGCAGAACTTATGGTGTATGTCGCCGGATGGGGTTGCAGGCTTCGGCTACCAGCGAAGGGACTTCCTGTCTGTGGAATTTTTAGGATAAGGCCGGCGTAAAAATCCCGGGTGTTGGAAAATCGATTGATGATCACAGTCTCAGCAATATCTGCATTAAAACGTCGGGCGATGCATAAAAGATCTTCACCGGATTGCATAGTATACGAATTTGGGCGTATGCCGCCTGGTGGTAAGGTTGGAGCTGACCAAGCTGGTGGAGGTGTCGCCTGTGCAATGGCAAGCTGGGTGGAAGTTTCACCCGGTATTGCTGTTGGTTCTGTCGCGAATTGCGGACAGGTTCTTTGAGAATTTTCACCCAAGAAATATTGCTCAGACTCGATCGATGTAAAATCTCGATTTGCACGCCTGCAGAATTTATCACTCCATGATTTGGGATCAACATCCCATAGCATAATGGTTGTGTCATCACTGCCTGAAGCAAGGATATTGCCATCTGGACTAAAAGCAAGGCTGGAGACATAGTCGAGTTGGTTGGTGAGTAGTTGTCCAACGGCTTTGCGCGTTGCCACATCCCATAAAATGATTTCGCCCTTAATGCAAGAATTAAAATTAGAATCTAACTTTTCACAGCTGCTTGAGGCGAGAGTTTTGCCATCTGGATTGAAAACCACACTGGTGACCCTTTGCGTATGCCCGAGGAATGCAACTGACTCATGGGTTACCAGATCCCATAAGCGAATGGTTGCATCATTGGCACCCGAGACGAGGGTTTTGCCATCCGGGCTGAAGGATATGCTGGTGACACCTTGCTTATGACCCGTGAGCGGTTGTCCGGAAATTGGCGGATGGCTGATAGTATCCCATAAAATAACCGTGCCATCCGTACTACCCGTGGCGAGGGATTTGCCATCCGGACTGAAGGCAAGACTGGTTACACCTCCTGTATGACCAGTGAGTGGTTGTCCAGGAATTGGCGGATGGCTGATAGTATCCCATAAAATAACCGTGCCATCCGTACTACCCGTGGCGAGGGATTTGCCATCCGGGCTGAAAGCTACACTGGTAATACCTCCTGTATGACCAGTGAGTGGTTGTCCAGGAATTGGCGGGTGGCTAGTCATATCCCATAGAGTGACTGTTCCGTCGCCGCTGTCGCTGCCGGATGCGAGGGTTTTTCCATCTGGACTGAAGGCTAAAGTGGTGACTCCTCCTGCCTGACTAGTAAGAGGCTGATCGATGGGTATACCTGTTGTCACATTCCATAAGCGAATGGTTGCATCATCACTGCCGGAGGTGAGGGTTTTGCCATCCGGGCTGAAGGCTACGCTGGTGACATGTCCTGTATGACCAGTGAGCGGTTGTCCAAGAATTGAATCGTATGTTGTCACATCCCACAGAATGACGATGTTGTCTCTGCTACCCGATGCGAGGGTTTTACCATCCGGGCTGAAGGCTACGCTGGTGACACCTCCTGTATGACCAATAAGCGACTGATCAATGGGTCCGCCTGTTGCTATACTCCACAGGCGAATGGTTGCATCATCACTGCCTGAGGCCAGGATTGTATCATCTGGGCTGAAGACTACGGTTTTTACACCCAGTGTATGACCAGTGAGTGGTTGTCCAGGAATTGGCGGTTGGCTGGTCATATCCCATAGAATAATCGTTCCGTCCCCGCTGCCGGACGCCAGGGTTTTACCATCCGAGCTAAAGGCAAGACTGGTGACGCCTCCCGTCTGCCCAATAAGAGGCTGACCGATGGGCGTGCCTGTTGCCACATCCCACAGGATGATGGTGTTGTCCCAACTGCCGGATGCGAGGATTTTGCCATCCAGACTAAAGGCAAGGCTGGTGACGCCTCCTGTATGTCCTGTTAACTGCAGCTTCTTAGGTTGGTGCGTAGCCAGATCCCATAAGACAATGGTTGTATCAATACTGCCCGAGACCAGCGTTTTGCCATCCGGGCTGAAGACTACGCTGGATACTGCACCTGCATGCCCGCCCGAGAGCTGAACAATAGGCTTGTGTTTCCCTACATCCCACAGAATGATGGTTTTATCCCAACTACCCGAGGCGAGCATTTTGCCATCCGGGCTGAAGGTTACACTGGAGACCGCATCTGAATGCCCGCTCAAAGGTGAACCGCTGGGTTGGCGAGTCCCCATATTCCACAGGATGATAGTGTTGTCCCAACTGCCCGATGCGATGGTTTTGCCGTCCGGGCTGAAAGCCACGCTACTTACAGAACTTGAATGCCCGCTCAGATATTGTTCAAGTTTTGGATTGGATTGGGTATTATCCAGCAGAGCACTCTGCACTTGAACAGAAGTCAGTAGATTCTCATCACCTCTAAATGCCTCAGCACCCAGCAATAAGGAAATCAAGAAGTTCTTTTGACGTAAAGACACTGATTGAGCTGCGAGTTCACCAGCACGGGAAATTTTCGACTGTTTAACAGCCTCTTGTTGTTGAATAACTGCATAGATGCTGAGCGCAATCGAAACTACCAGCGCCACCGTCACCCCCGCCAGTGTTTGTCTTTGCCTCCTTGTCGCATCCTTTCGGCTGGCAAGGATGTATTCACTTTGAAGTCCTGTTGGCACAGGGTTCTTATTTGCTCCACCAGCAACGAATTTTTCGCCTTCGATCAAATCTTCACCGCGCAAAGCAAACGATGCGCTACGATTCTTCCTCTCCCACTCCAGCGCACGGACTTGGATGCGGGTGTGCGTTTTGATCCAATCCAAGTCGGTGTCCATAGCGGAGCAGAGCGTTTGGAAGGCTTTATCAAAGTCATCGCTGTCGCGCATGTAGACCCAGTTGATCTTTGCCAATTCTGGCGGAACATCATTGGGGTCAACGGGCAGATATAAAATGGGAAAGAGGCGTTTGCCCATCGCCACGGCATGGACCAATTCCTTGCGGCACTCGTTGGATTTGATCCATTCAGGGCTGAGCACAAACAATACCGAATTAGTTTCTTGAATGCCCTGTTTGATCTCGGCGTCCCAATCCGAAGCAGCGGGGATGGAATCCCAATCCGCCCAGACGATGCGGTCTACGGCTTTGAGCGCCTCGTATAATTTTTGGGTGAATACTTTGTCGCGGCGAGAGTATGAGATAAAGACATCAGTCATATTGTTCTCCTTGCCCTGGTTGGATATGTTAATGAATGCCTTGCAGCGGCTTCTACTAAATACGATAACACTTATCTTGTTAACCAGTTGCGGTATGAAAATGATATTCGTTAGGGGAGGTGCGGTCTTGCCATGCAACCTGCTGTATAATTAACCCAAGATGCCCACGCAAACGAATATTGAATATCAACTCAAAGAAGCCAGTCAATTGACGAATGCTGCTTGGTCTGTGCTGGCAGAACGGGAGATGGGGAAATGGCGGGTAGTGACGCATTATCGTTTGGGGAAGAAGACCCAACCCGCATTAGTCAAATTCTTGAGCAGAAGCGAAGTGGACTCATGGTTGTGTGGTGCACTCAGCGGCGGGCAGAGCCGTTCAGTTTCGATCCCTGATTCAAATCAATTGGAGACAGAGCGTTTGTTCGCCTTCCCATTGGAAGGTATTTCGCGGGTTGTGCTTGTGGGGGCGGGGCAGTTGAGCAATGATGCACAGCGTTTATGGCGCCTGGTCGTTTCCGGCGTACATAATGAAACTGAAGGTGATGATGTGTCACCTTCTTCGTCGGTGGCGGCGTCACTGTTGATCCCCGATCTGGATTCGGAAAATCCGTATGATCTGCCGCGGGCATTGGACCGCGCGCTCATTTCCTTCATTCGGCTTGTTACGGTACAAGGTGGCTTTCTCGCCGTTCGGCGTGGCGACTCGCTTGAGGTGCGTGCCCAATGGAATGCGGCTTCCAGCGCTGATCAAATCCTTTCGATCGACGCCCATACCCCTTTCCGGCGCATGAACCGTAATCTTACGCCGATGGTGATCAATCGCGGCGACCCGCTGTGGAGTCAGATTCCGCATAAAGGGTTGAAGTCCAACACCAAGTTGTGGACATGTATCCCGCTCGTGATCGGTCAACGCTTGATCGGGACGTTGGTCCTTTGGCGGGTGAGCGAATTCAAGGGTGATGAGTGGAATCGTCTCATTGATCTTTCTACGCAGATCGCACCAGCCATTGAAACCATCATGACCATCGCTGAAATGTCGGGGCACCTGCGGCGTCTCGCGATGTTGAATGATTTTGCTTTGACGGTTTCATCTGGTCGCAATCTGGACCAAATTGCGCGGCGTGTGTTTGCCATCCTGGCGCGCGCCTTTGGAACGGAACTGATCATCTTATATTTGCTTTCATCTGATAATCGTATCCTGCATGAATACCGCGTCAAAGATGGGAACATGACTTCCACGTTGCGCAGCGTGGAGGAGCATCGAGTCGCGCCGTTATTGCAGGGTAGTCAAAAAGTGCGCCTCGGCGAATCGCAAACTGGTGTGGATCTGCCGTTGTATGAAAGCGCCTTGTCGGGTTTATATATCCCGTTACGGTTTCGGGAACAGACGATCGGTTTATTGAGCGTGGAAAGTTCGCACACCAATGCGTTCAACCCCTATGACGAAAGTTTACTGGTCGTGATTGCCAGCCATCTGGCAAGTCTGGCTGATTACACCCGTCTGCGTGAAGAAGCAGAGGGACGTGCGCGTAATCTGGAACTCATCCATGAAGTGGTGCAACAAGTGATCGGGCTGACCGACTCGCGTGAAGTCGCAGCGATCACAGCCGACCTATTGGCGCGCTATTTTGCTTATGAACTTGCTGCGGTCTTTATTGCAGATTCATCTGGCAATTTGACCATTGGCGGTTTTGGCGGTGCGAGTCAAAATGTAGTCAAACGTGCGATGAAGTCGGTGGAGTATCCGGTTATCGGCGGGGTGACGGGGCATGTGTTTGAAACCGGTGAGGGCGTTGTTATTAACGACGTTCTGCAGGACACGCGCTATACACCTATCAAAGGCTGGCAGGCTGGTTCTGAAATGTGTGTTGCCATCCGCGAAGGGACGAAGATCCTGGGTATTGTTGATGTCGAAAGCAGTTCGCGCAATGCCTTTACACATAACGATTATATTGCTTTGGAATCATTGGCAGGTATTCTTGCAACGGTGATCACCAGTGCAGATCAATATCAGCGCTTGCAGATCACGATCAGTCAATTGCGTTCCATGCAGGTGGAATTGCACGACCGCATGGAAGCTCAACGTTCAGCCGAGAATCGCCTGATCCAGGCGGCGAAACTCGCTGCGGTCGGAGAGATGGTGGCAGGCATCGCGCACGAATTGAATAACCCGTTAACTTCGGTGACGGGCTTCTCTGAGCTTGTGATGGAGAGTTTGCCTAAAGACACGGAAGCCCACAGGGATCTGCAATTGGTGTTGAAAGAGGCGCGGCGGGCGCGGGATGTTGTCCGTAGGTTATTGGACTTTGCGCGGCAAAGCGAGAGTACGCGCTCCAATGTCTCGCTTAATGAAGTCATCGAAGATGTCGTTGCCTTGAGTCGTCACCTGATCCACACAAGCGGAGTAGAATTGACCGTAAATCTCCAGCCCGATCTGCCGTGGGCATTGATGGATAGCAACCAGATGAAACAAGTGCTGCTCAACCTGGTGCACAACGCCCTGCAAGCCATGCCCGATGGCGGCGAGATGGAGATCAAAAGCGAGACTGCGTCACGGAATGACCGCGATTGGGTTATGGTTTCTGTCCGTGATACCGGCGTTGGAATTACACAAGCGGAACAGGCTCGAATTTTTGAGCCGTTCTATACCACGAAAGGGAATCGCGGCGGCACGGGCTTGGGACTTTCGGTGACCTATGGGATCATTACAGATCATGGAGGGCAGATCGATGTGGAAAGCCAGCCGGGTGTTGGATCTAAATTCATGGTGTGGTTGCCGTTGTAAGCAACCAAGGGCGTAAATCTTATTATGGAATCTGCTTCTGTTCTTGTTGTCGATGACGAACCCGGCATTGCGCTGTTATGTAAACGCGTATTGAGCCGGGCGGGATATTCCGTGGTCGCGCTGACCGATCCGCGCGCGGCGATCGAACATCTCCAACATCAACGCGTTGACCTTTTACTCGTTGATATTCGCATGCCGGAGATCGATGGCTTCGATGTGATCTCGCGTGCCCAGCGCGCGCAACCTGATATCGCCGTGCTCGTGATGACCGGTTTTGGAACAGTCGAGACCGCCATCCGCGCATTGCGGCAGGGTGTAGATGGTTTGGTGCTCAAGCCATTCGATCACAGCGAAGAGTTGCTTGAATCGGTCAAGCAAGCCATCACCGATAATCGCCGCAAACGTGATACGGCGCGTGCGCAGGCGTTGCGTCCGCTGTTCGATGCCACCGAGTCATTGTTCTCTGAAACGGATATGAATAAATTATTTCCGTTGATCGTGAATGAGATCTGTGTGCATCTCAATTGTACGAATGCTGCCTATTATCAAGTGGCTGGCGCAAAAATTTCCGCGCTTGCGCAACACGGCAATATCCTGGATGTGAACGAATCGGGCTTTGCGAAGCATCTCGTCAGCAGCGTGGATTCAGATGGCAATCCGATCATTGTCAACGCAACAGGACCGGGTGAGGAGGAGGCGCAGGCGCTTCTTTCGTCCCTCAAGCTGGGTGCGGCGATCCTGATTCCGATTGCACGCTCCACGCCTTCGGCAGTGCGCGGCGTGCTGTTCGCGGCGCGTGACGCCAGTATCCCGCCTTTCCGTGGTGCCGACCTGGAGATGTTCCTGGTACTGGCGCGTCAGGCATTGGTGGCGCTGGAGAATGCGCGGTTGTATGCCGACTTGCGGAGTTATGTGAAGCGGGTCGAGGATTCGCAGGAGGCATTACTGCGTGCTGAAAAGATGGCGGCGGCTGGCAGGTTGACTGCCTCCATTGCGCATGAGGTGAACAACCCGTTGCAATCGGTGCAGAATTGTTTGCATATTGCCGGGCGCGAAGATGCTTCACCGGAGAAACGCAAGGAATATTTCGATCTGGCGCGTGAAGAGTTGGACCGCCTGATGAAGACCATGCAGCGCATGTTGGATTTTTATCGCCCCGGTGCGGTGAGAGTGGAGCGCGTGGATATTTTGGAACTGCTCAAGCATGTCATGAGTCTCACATCGCAGCAATTGGGTCAACGCCATATCGATGTAAAAACTGAACTACCAGAGTCTTTGCCGCCGGTTTATGTGGTCAATAGTCAGATCCAGCAAATATTTTTCAATCTTATTTTGAATGCCTTGGATGCCATGCCGGGTGGTGGCAGCTTAACCATCCGGGCGCGGGCTGTGGATGATGGCATCGAGATGTTGTTTGAAGATTCAGGTCCAGGCATCCCCGAAGAACAGCGCAATAATATTTTTGAACCATTTTATAGCACGAAAGATGGAGGCACTGGATTAGGTCTGACAGTGAGTTACAATATTGTTACCGCACATGGCGGCACGCTCGATCTGATTGACGGGCGCGACACCGGAGCATGCTTTCGATTATTTTTGCCAATGGGAGATAAGAAATGAAATCGAATATTCTTGTTGTGGATGATGAGCCTGTTGCACGCCAGTCACTGACGGAGATACTCCGCTTGGAAGGGTATGCGGTCAACTCCGTGCCGAATGGGCAAGCCGCGGTGGAGTACGTGCGTACGCATCCCATCGAATTGATCATCGTGGACCTGCGTATGCCGGGTATGGATGGCTTGGAAGTGATCCAGGTGGTCAATCAGATCTCGCCCGAAACGGAAGTGATCCTTCTAACGGCGTTTGGTACAACCGAATCCGCCATTCAAGCGTTACGTTTGCGTGTGCATGATTACCTGCTCAAGCCTGCGCCGCCTTCACAAGTGGTCAACAGTGTAAAAAAAGGCTTGACGCGTCGTGAAGCCCGCCTGAAAGCTCGTGGCGGCACAGCCACCATGGAAGTGGATGAAGGTGTATTGGAGATCACCTTGAAAGATGGCACGCATATTGATCTCTCCCGCCGACAGGTCCGTAAAAAGGATAAAGTGATTCATCTTACGCCGGCTGAAGGACGTTTATTACGGGTGTTGATCGAAAACCCCGGACGCGTCTATTCGCACCGTGAATTGGTTCTGTTGGTGCAGGGCTATGACACTTCTCAACGTGAAGCCCCTGAGATATTGCGTCCCTTAGTCAGTCGTCTGCGCCACAAGTTGGAAGCTTTCCCGTCGCTTTCAGACCGTGTTGTGAGTGTGCGCGGTACAGGATATTTATACGAGGGTGATAAGTAGGATTTGACTCTGGACTCAATCAGCTAGCTGATTGATGTTTGCAAGCTATACGCGTTTTATCAGGCGTTTCGTAAGCAACAGCGACATAAATGTCGCATTACGAGAACAGCCCACCTCAAACGAAGTGGGCTGTTCTCGTAACTGTATCAATCGTCGGCTTAGGCTTGAGGCGTTTTCATTTCCGAATGGATGGGGACAGTGAAGTAGAACGATGTCCCTTTACGGAATTCGCTTTCAAACCAAACCTTGCCGCCGTGCAGCTCGATCAAGTTTTTCGTGATGCTCAATCCAAGACCGGTACCCGGAGCTTCGCGGACCTTGTCATCTGCCGAGCGGAAGAATTTACTAAAGAGTTTCTGCTGATCTTCGGGGGTCATGCCGAGACCATTATCCTCGATCTTGATCTGGATCATGCTGTCGTCACGTGTAGCGTGGACAATGATCGCGCCGCCTTCCTGCGTATATTTATTGGCGTTGCTTATGAGGTTAGTAAGAATCTGGGCAAGGCGGTTGCGGTCGCACCAAGCTTTGGGAAGTTCATGCGGAATATCCACAGTGACAGTTTGATTTTTCTGGGTTACCTGCGTGCGGGTCAGCGTGACGACTTCATCGATCACATCCCACACAGGGACCTCACGCGGTTCAAGGCGCAGATTGCCGCTCTCGATGCGTGAGATATCTGCCAGGTCAGAAACGAGGGTCGCCATGCGATTAACGTTGTTGCGGATCGTGGTAAGGAAACTGGTCTGGTTTTCGTTGAGCTGACCGGTGGCGCCGGAGAGCATGAGGTCGCTATAGCCTTTGATGGATGTCATCGGCAGTTTGAGTTCATGCGAAACAATGGACACGAATTCAGATTTTGATCTATTTGCGGCAACAGCATCATCACGGGCGTCCTGCAATTCGTGCGTGCGTTGTTCCACTTTTTCTTCTAGGTTGGAATACAGACCACTCAAATTTTCAGCCATTGAGTTGAAGTTTTCACTCAAGACCGTGATCTCATCCTTGAATAGGATATAAGACGTGTTCACTTTTTGGTTCAAGTCGCCCTTGCTCATGTTTGTAGTAGCTTGCGTGAGTTGCGCGAGCGGGCGGGTGAAAGCGAGAAACGCCGCGATCCAAAACCATAAGGCTGTGAGACCGAACACACCGGTAACTGTCAGCAGGATCACCTGAATATTGCGGCTGACAGCGAACAGGCTTTCGATGGGCTGGGCTACCAGAACAAAACCTTGCTGGTTCTCTGAAATCACCAACGGGTGACCCAGGAGACGATATTCCTCATTAGTACTATAAGTTACGTTCATTGCCGGCGTTTCGGCTGAGTTGAGAAAACCCTGATTGATCAGGCTTTCATAGTTCGCGCCTTCATCAATCGTTGAGACAATGACTGCATTGTCCTTGACAATGGCAACATTAGTGTTGATGATCTTGCTGATGTTGTCAATATAATTTTGATCCATGTAAAAGGCGGTCAGCACAACGCCCACAACATTTTGTGTCAGCGGGTCGTGTACCGGCGCTGCGCCGATGATCTGGGAGTTTTGCGGGGCGATCGCTACGCTGCTCACTGCTGCCTGTTCTGTAAGCGCCCTGAGGATCAATTCTTCGCGAATCCGATTTGCATCTTCACTGACTTGCAAGCGGCGTGTTACAAGAGGTCCGCCGTAGTAATAGGCAAGATCACCCGGCTTGAAATCAGCTGTATATAGCGAGAGTTCCTGCAGGTTCAGGGTGTTTTTATTGCTTGTTAAAAGCTCGGTGTATGTCCCAAGATCCAGGAAGGCACCTTCCACTTCCGGTTGATTGGAAAGCAGAGCGGCATGATTGCGGACCAGGGTCTCAGAATTTTGGATCAACGAGCCGACCGAGTCAGCGATCTCGCTCAACCTGCGATCGGCTTCCTGTTCAATGCGGCTGTTGATAAGGCGATTGGTCAAAGGCGAGAGCACCACCACCAGCAAAAGAATGGTGATCGCAAGCGGGAAAACCAGCTTTGCCTGAATGTTGAGATATTTTTCTTTTAGTAATTTTTGCATTGGTTCCAACATAATTACGCAGACTTCCGCCTTAAGACAAATACGACAAGTGAAACCAACAGGATGATCGCGATGCCCACAACCACCAGGATGATGGGGGATAACGCGTCACTCCCAGCCGATACCTGATTCGGTTCATCGGGCGCCATTTGCTCGAAGCCCTGATTCAACGAAGCGACCGGGATCTGGTTGTTGACTGCCGGCAAGACATTCTTTAGATAATACACGACGGCATCTGCATCTTCGGCTGTGAGCGAGGAATAAACAAACCAGGGCATGAGGATCAGACGGCGACCATCATTACGCACGCCGGTGAGAATGGCGCGTTTGACTTCTTCATCTGTCCAGTTGCCAATGCCGGTTTCATTATCAGGCGTGATGTTGCCGCCATAAACGATACCCCATGGACCTTCATAAGGTTGTTTGCCAGCAAGATATTTATCCATTTGTGGCGCACCAGTTGTCGGATCAATCGGTGTATGACAATCTGTACAACCCATCACGCTGTTGACGAGGTAACCTCCACGCGCGGCTTTATCGGATGCATCAGGGGCAACGATACCAGTTGTGTATGGCGGTGTTGGGAAACCCTCGGTTGGAATAGTGCTTTCAGGAACTTTATTGTTGACGGCGTTGACTGAACGCAGGTAGGCAACGACCGCATCCATATCTGCATCAGCCATGCCGTTGTAAACGTGATAGGGCATCACAGGAAAAAGAATCTTGCCATCATGGTTGACACCGGTCTTGACAGCCAGTTTAACCTGTTCATCTGTCCATGCGCCGAGACCCGTCTCTTGGTCGGGGGTCAGGTTGCGGGTGAATAGCACACCGGCGGGTCCGAGATCGAATGGTCTGCCGCCGGAGAGTAGTTTGGTTTCATCCAGTGCGGCAGCGGCGTTGAAGGAAATGACCTGAAGTTGTTCGAGTGTGTATTTGGAAGGGTCTTGATATTCCGCCTTGAGGGGGGTGTGACAATCTGTACACCCTGCAATGGTTGCGATGTATTTACCGTGCTGGAGTACATCGTCTTGCTTGTTAGGGCTTGCACCTGCGGTTGTGGCAAATGCCATGATGAGGGTCAGTGAGAGTAAAGATGCCAATACAATTAAAGTGCGTTTTTTCATAGTGTTGCCCTTTCGCTATGGACTGATTTGGTCTGAATTGATAAATTATACAACCACATGTGGTTGGGATGACATTCGATTTTGATATTAAAGTAGCCCATCAGTAAGGTTAAGTTGATCGAAACAGAAGCAGGTTAGGTCTGAGATTGAGACGCTGTTCGGGTCGAGGAAATGTAGTTGAAGAGGAAAATACCGGAGACGCTTGTGAGTCCGATGAGCAGACCTCCGATCCAAATGGCTTGGGGTGAAACGTTATCGTTGAGGAAGCCGCCGATGATGGGGGATAGCGTGCGCGCGAGACCCCAGCCCAGCCAGTGCATGGACATGTAACGGCCGCGCAGGTCAGCGGGGGCGATATCGGCGACATATTTGCTGGCAGTGGGGACGAGGGTAAGTTCGCCAAATGTGAGCAGAACCATGCTCAACCAAAAGCCCCAGAAGCCGGTCATAAGCGCAACACTGCCTGTGCCGATGGCATAGATCAACATGCCAACACCTACGACAGGCAGGGTTTTGTGCCTGCGCGTGATGCGCGTGACGAAGTATTGGACAAAGACACACATGAGCGCGTTGGTGGTGGGGATCCAGCCGTATAAGCCTTCAGGGATGCCGTAATTTGTTTTGGCATAGACGGGCATGAGGATCCACATGAGGGTGGGCGCGATCAGACCGATACTGATGAGTGCAACGAAGGTCATGTAAGCTTTATCTTGAAAGACGCGCGAATAACTTTTGAAAACTTCTTTTCCTGTGAGCCGAGTGGTGGTGTCGTGGTGTTCGGTGATTACCAACGTTTCTTTGGCTTGAAAGAACAACAGCAGACTGTATGTCATGAAGCCAAGCGCCGCGCCATAAAACGCGAGATTGTAGGAACGCGTGGCAAGAAAACCACCCATGGCGGGACCCAGCGCGAAGGCGGCGTTGTTGGCAATACGGTTGATGGCGTAAGCATCTGTCCGTTTTGCGGAGGGGATCATATCGGCGAGCATCGCATCGGCGCCCACCTGATAAAGCGGATTCGATAAGCCGATCAGCACCATGAGACCCGCAAAGTGGAGATAGGTGACAGCATTGATGAGCAGTAGATATGCAATGCCGTTGACGGTGAGACTGAAAACCATCACAGCTTTTCTGCCGATCTTATCGGCGAGTGTACCGGCGATGAAAGATGCGATGAGACCTGTCCCGGCGTTGATCGAGATCAATGCGGCGACCGTGCTCAATGGCATGTTGAGTTTGTTGCTGGCATAGATCACAAGGAAGGGCCAGATCATACTTCCGCCGGCTGTGCTGATGACGATGCCAGTGATCATGAGCCAATATTGACGTGGATATTCGTTGTAGAGGTTTCTCAGTGAGTTGAGCAGTTTCATATTTGAATGAGTTTAACATAAAAGGCGGGTGGAGTTCATCCATCCGCCTTTTATGTTTGTATGGCAGAAAGGTTATCTATGTATCTCCTGGCATTGAAGGACTTCAGAAACAGCCTCTGCCAAAATGCGATCTACTTCGATTGTGGCGATGGCGGGTTTATCAATTTCCGGGTGTGGGACGAAGGTTTTCGCCGCATCGATCACCCAGGTTGCTGCCACCTCAGGGGGGATCTTGCCTGTGTCGATGACCAGATCGAAGGCGTGGATTGAGTCCCACGGTGTCCTGTAAAACTCCTCAACAAAAGCCAACCGTACTTTGTCGTTGTTTTTCACGTCCGTTTCCGCCTGCTCGAGTGATATCTTCTGTTGTGCCATGACTCGTCCGACTCGAACAGGGAAGGGCGCTTGAAGCCGTACATGGAGCACGTCGGCAAACCCGCCGAGAACTTCAAATCCACTGCGCCCGAGGATCACCACGTTGCCGTGCTGGGCTACGGCTTGGATCACCTGATTGAGCATGTTTACCATGACGTCACGCTGTTTTTCGCGCTGGGCATCGAAGCGCTCCCAAAAGGTGGGCAAGTTCGCATACTCTTTATCGAATTCGACATATCCATACTGACCGAGTATGACGCCGATGAATTTTCGATCCGCAAAATGATAGCCCAGGGTTTGAGCTGCCTTCTGGGCAATAAAATCACCCTCACTGCCGAATTCTCTGGAAATGGTTATAACGGACATGGTTATGCTCCTTTCCTTCGTTGCGCAAGACACCTTGCCGTAAGGGCAATTAAAGTATTGCACGAACTACACGGTTTTTCAAGAGCCATTCCGTAAAATTCAGGAGTTTCACCAAAGGGATTTGCATTCCAGATCATCGCAGGCGGTGAGCGCGTTTTTTAGCATCTGTAGCCAGACGTGTATCCAGCGTTCGTTGATCCCGCCGCGGCAATATTCGACAGCGATGTAAACGCACATTGCTACGCATAATCTGTAATCATCGTATAGTTGTTGCCATGCATAATTCGTCACACCATTTTTTATAAGCTGTTCGTGATAGCGTTTGAGAATAGGGATTTCACATTGCCTGCGGGTCTCAATGTCCCAATCAAGGATGATGGCATAGGCAATATCGTACACACCCAGCCATGTCGTGAGACTCCAGTTGAAGGGTTGACGGTCAATGATGTAGATGGGGCGATCTGCATTACGTGGAACCAATATATTTGCGCTGCCTGTATCGCCGTGGATGAGCGTAAAGCCATTGAGATCTTGACTACGTTGGATGAGGGCTTGCGGATGTTTGGAAAAAAGTTCACGCATCAGACCACCCCAATGCGGCTTCAGTTCCGAAGAAAATCGACTCACGATATGCCCCGCACCCGGTTCGGCGATATCTACAAAATTTTGAATGTGCGCGGCGTTGTGAATGGTTGCACCCGACTCACTGAGTTTCTTTTCGCCCCACCAACGCGCATGGAGAATCGCTAACCCCTCAGCGAGCGCGAGACCGTATTCGAGGGTCGGCTCTCTATCCCTCGCTTCGATATGCGTTGCAGAGACATCATCCATAAGGATGTGATAGCGTTTGAGTTCAGCGGAATATGCCGCGCTGTGGCATCGTAAGAGTGGAGCGTGCTTCACATCTACATAATCGCGCGTGTAATAGGTCACTTCCGAATCGTCGAAGGACTCGCCATCGCCCAAGTCTGTATTTGCCATTTTTAGAAAAAGGCGTGAAGGCAATTCGCCTTGCGCATCGTCTGTGTAGTTGATGGTTAAACTGCCACTGGTGGACCAGTTCCCTCGTCCAGAATCCAGCTCGAAGGTCGAGACGGAGCCGTGAGTCAATGCTCCACTTTTTAAGAGAGCGGAGGTTAACCATGCGGTTGTGATTTGGTCGGCACTAGTGATGACCTGGCTTGACATTATGCCTTTTCGTATCCACGCTAGCCTTTAACATAGGACAATTTCTCGCAGATCAGACCATCTCGCACTTTGAATACATCCACACCGCGGACGTGTCCCTTTTTGCCTGCTGCGTCCACCCAGCTGTATTTCCAGCGCATCACACAGCGACTGTTGCCCAAGCCAAACGCCTCTTCGATCTCGATGTGCGCCTGGGGTGACTCGCGGAAGAAGTCCTGCCAAAACTGAGTAACCACTTCCTTCCCCGCATAGGCTGTGCCATCAGGGGCGGGATCGGTATTTTCGAAGAGACAATCTTCCGTCATCAGTTGCATCATCCCTGCTACATCATGACGATTAAATGCTTCGTTGAACTCAAGCACAGTGCGGAGCGCACCTTCTATTTTTGACATGCGGATCGGACTCATACGGATAGCTCCTCTCTCATTAGAAAACTGATTAGCAGTCAACGATCTAAGATTTTCAGCTAGTATATCAGTGACTGTGCCTCGGCTTTTTCTCGCTGGCTACGTTCGGCTCGCCGCCACCAGGAGGCAGAAGCGCCTCATCCTCTGCAGCGACCCAGATATAAAGTGGTTTTGAATTGCCGCTCTTGTGGGCTTTGCCCTTGTAGCGCCGCACATGGAATCCGCAATTCATCAGCAGCTGCTCGAAAACCTTACTCGGCTCTGAGGACCAGATCGCCAGGCTTCCCGGTTTGCGGAGCGCACGGCGACAGGCTTGAATTCCAGCCGGACTGTATAGGCGCTGATTGCCCGAATCAGTTACTGCACTGGGACCATTATCGACATCCAGCAGGATCGCATCGAACTGACTGACTGACCGCGCGATCAGTGGGAAGATATCACCAATGATGAGTTGCGTGCGTTTGTCATCCAACGGCTGACCGTTGAGTTCTTTCAGATATTCACGATTCCAATCGGCAACGGCACTCAACAGTTCACTTACAACCACAGTGGCATCGGGACCGAGCATATCCAGTGTTTGGCGTAAGGTATAGCCCATGCCCAAGCCGCCAATCAGTACCCGGGGTGACTCGTGCGTAGGCAAATGTGCGCACCCCAGCCGTGCCAATTCTAGTTCCGACTCATGCCGGCGACTATTCATTAATCCCTGACCATTGACCTTGATCAAAAAATCCCGGTCGTGCTGAAAAAGCTCCATCTTCCCGCCATCTGGCGTCTGGGCTGTTGCTAGTTTTATTTGTGGTTTCATTTGTTTTTCCTAACGGCTTGGGATGGGTCGCTCATTCTTAAAGGATAACGCAACCCCTTCAAGTTGGGTGCAGCGCGGTGCCTTATCGAACTTGCTCTGGATCATTATCTCGTCACAAAGGTTACCGTCAGCCTATTAATGCAGGTGGAATTGGGTTTCGTAGTGGGGTCGGCGATGAAGGCACTTATCATGCTCCTCGCGCAGATGGAAGCCGGGGATGCTCCGTAGAGTAACCCCTGTGACGCCCACGGGAACTCAAAGTAATGGGAATTGCTCAGGTTCTCTGCGGTTGATATACCCCAGGCTGGAGGGAATCCCGGATCGTTATCCCCTGTCACTAACAGGGTGGGAATATCGCTAACTACTGGTTGGATTTCGCTTTGCACAGTTGGCTCAACGTTCCAGGCAGGACACAATGCGAGGTACCGCCCCTGATTAACGGTCTCTTGAAGGCGCTGAGATGTTTCTGCAACGGTTGTCTCGGTCGCTTGCGTGGAACTAACACTGATCTTTTCACCGCATTGAACCAATAATCCCTTGCCTTCACTGGAAATTTCGTGGGAAAAAATAAAAAAAGACATAAAACTCTTAAGCATATAGTCACTATCGGCGTTTCCCTCATAGAAGTTATAGATCCAGCCGGGGATATACGGTAACGCATCGGTGAAATTGAGTAAGTAGACAATCAGGTTGATCAGCCTGTCTCCGTTTATCAATAACTTGACCGCCTCCCGAGTCTCTTGACTGACCACATCGAACGAGATTGGCTTGGTGTCCAATTGCGTAGCGGCATCATAAAAGACGGACTCCAGATCTGGATAAGCGGTATTGCAGGTATCATCCGAAGCACAGCGTTCGAAAAGTAGATTGAGCGCCCGTTCAGCGTTGACTGCCGCCTCGGTATCCAAATTCGCTTGCGGAGGATAAACGGAATCGAGAATCACACTGCGCACCCCATCCGGAAAATCACGCATGATCGTTAGCGCCAGGCGTGTACCATAGGTATCCCCATAGATATTCCATTCTGCGTACCCCAACGCCACGCGCAGATCATTTGCATCGGCCGCATTGGCGGCGTTGGTATAAGCGGACAGATTGATATCTGCCTGCGCCAGACGATCATAGCAAGCCCGGTAAGACTGGAAACGATGCCGTTGCGAATCTGTCTCGCTAAGATTCTGCGGCGCGTCTTGTAAAATCTGGCTCTCCACCTCCGGGCATTCCAGGAAAGTCGAGGAATAGCCCGCGCCGCGCTGGTCAAATACGATCACGTCGCGGTTGTTTCGGATTTCTTTCGTGACTACCATTAAACCTTCGGTAAACTCCAAAAATTGACTACCCGGCCCACCCAACCAGCTAACCAGAAGCAGAACCGGATCAGGAGCCGGGTTCGGGTTCGAACTGCGGATGATCGCCACAGCCAGCTTAATCTCAGGACTACCTGATTGAGAATGGTCTTCGGGCACATATAGATAGCCGCAGTCGACCCCGTTTACGTCACCGAACATGCAGTCTGCTGATTCAAAACGAACCTCGGCAGATAGCGGTGTTGGACCTGTCGGGGTTAATAATGGAGCACAGGCGTTCAAGGTCAATACTACGAGGAGGCTCACGGATAGAAAAAACTGGCATTGCGATTTGGTCATTGTTCACTCCATGATATCAACATCCTCGCGTTTTACCGCAATTCCTTGTGGTTGATAAACTGCGATTTGAGGTACGTAATAGAACATTTTCGATAAGTCTTTGGCAAACCAGGTCTGTACCATATCCGCAGTCCAAATTTCGGCGGTCTTTTCCAGGTTGGCTGGAGTGAATGGTAGAGAAACTCGTTCATCCTGGATCACATAGGTCAACACGCAATAGTCTGGATCTAAACGTGTGATGGGTATTTTAAAACGGGACTTATTGTTCATTATCGAAGCAGGTAGTTTTTGAAAATCAATCGGCGTGACAAAAATCCCGGAATTGCTATATGGCTTATTGATGATCGGTTCTGCAATATTCGCATATAGGTTTTGGTAGAAACCGGGCATATGTTTTTCGAGTTCTTGCCAGCGGTCACTGTCAGGGAAATCGGATAAGGGGCGCAATCCATCCTTTAAAATGGCTTCTACCTTATCAAATTCGGGATTCAGTAAAGCATGGTAAACATAGTCAATTGAACAAACTCGCATATCTAATCTTTCTTTAAATAAACTTGAACCTAATTGCTGTTTAGTCTTGCTTCCTGCTCAACGGTTTGCGTGAGCGGATTGTGGGCAGGCGTGGACTCTGCTTGGGAATAGAAAAAACTCGAAGCCAGAAAATACTTAACTGCGAAGCGTGGCAACGAATCCTACCTGCCGCAGCGTAGGGAGGGTGTGCATTATCCCGGTGATCGTCTAGGACGCCTTGTTAAGCGCACCACTTTCGAAATACTACCACACCTTCACCATCTCATCCGAAGGCTCATTTACTGGAAGTGGCTAAATGGGTGAGTGAACAAAATCGATGATGTGAAAAGCGTATTTGGGGAACTGATGTTTTCTCAATTGGCGCTGGTTGAAGTAATAGACAAACAAACGAACGGCACAGTGCAAAGCAT
>Ga0210377_10000057_pt1 | contig 98661 bp, 151 predicted proteins | sample PLM4_65_b1redo_FD_155480 | JGI IMG/M metagenome (GOLD analysis project Ga0210377, IMG submission 155480) | Groundwater sediment microbial communities from an aquifer in East River, Colorado, USA - PLM4_65_b1 redo | ecosystem: Environmental > Terrestrial > Soil > Riparian zone | place: USA... | reverse complement strand
TCGAACTTCCCGGTCTCCAGCAAGCGGTGCTGTGCATCATGCACCTGTTTGCCGAACAATGATGTCGCTTCATCACCAAGCGCGATGGCATCGAACACACCCTCGGTGATCTTCAGAGTCTTGGCCATCTTCGCCTGATCCCAGTTGAAGAGGAGTCTAGAACTGTTCTCCACGACTTCATCGCCCGCCGGATTCATGTACCGCTTCCCCGCCCCCATGAAAAGACGGGCCATGAAGTAGACGATCTCTTTCTTCCGTACCACTGGAATGATGATGCGGCGCGCGTAACGACCACCTGCACAGAACCCAATCCTGTACATGAGGAAATCCGCGTCAGTGAGCCCACGCTCCCTGAGGTATTTCACCGCCCGCATCCCCAGGACGTAGTCGTCGAGATCACCTACCGGATAGATCGCTTCATATTCCTCAGGGAGCACCGTTGCCCTGGGCTGACGAATCTGCTGCTCGTAGTGTTCCTCATAGGACGTGGTCGAGTACTGAGCCCAGCGCCCGTTCTGTAAGATCTCCCAGGCCTCAGCTTCTGAGATCCCACGGTGATCGCGGAGGAAATCCACAATGCGGGCACCCTTACCAGCTCCACACCTGAAGCAGAAGAATCTGTACTTCTTCACGTTGATGTAGAGCTTCCCACGCTTGCCACACCAGATACAGTCTACGGCTCGCTCATCCCCAGACTTGTTGATCCGAGGAAATGACTCGAATACATAGCGCTCCAGATCAAACGCCATAGGACCGCAACTCATCGAGGGATCGCTGAGCCGACGTATGGGTGATGAAACGACCACCAGCTTGCTCCCAAAGATCCTTGTACTTCTCCCAGTCATCGATTAGAATGTCGCGGGGCTTACAGTACTTCGCCTTATCACGACTGAAACATGTAATCACTTGCGTACCAGGGAATTGATCCGCGCACCACGCCTTCTTGTGATCTGCCGCCCACGGCATGCTGCTCGGTACGCCAGTGAGAATGATGGGCTTTGGTTCGAAGAACAAGACCCCATCCCAGAGTAGCGACGCATCAGCCATTCGCGGAAGCGTCAAGTAAAAATAATGTTCTTTCGCGATGGTCTGCCAGAACCACTCTGAACCATCTTCACGTTCGGCTTGTCGCGGATGCTTACCGAACAAAAGTGTTGCCCGAGCATCGAAGTCGGCGAGCACACCATCCAAGTCGACGTAGATCATGTGCTAGCCGGAGGCTGAGCGTTTCCGCTCATCGGGCCTCTCCTCTTTCTCGTCCTTCTCTTCAGTACGCTTGAATCCAGTCCAGTCAGCCTGCAGCACCGCTTCACCAGCCCGAGAGAAGTTTCCTGTCTTCTTGTCGAACTTGAATGGCGCCGCGAAGTGTGCCGTGCCCTCCCGGTTCTTGGCGATGTAGATCCGCATCAGATCTTCTTCCTCTTCCTCGGGAGTCTGACAGAGCGTGAACATCAGCTCTGTCATCCATGCCACCTCGTAGCACTCCGCAAGATCCGTCACTGAAATGACCGGCTTCTTGAACGCACCCTTGTTCGTCTGCATCGGAACGTGCATCACCGCGTCATACTCACGGCCGATGATTTGGAGGTCGCTGTAGATGTTCGCCAGCTCGTGTCGCTTCTCTCGCTCCTGGTAGCGTTGCACCCCGTGCATCCGGCCTGGGTAGTCCACCAGGATCACATCAGGTTGAAAACCCTCTTCAGCGTTGAGCCGCTCCAGCTCGGCCTGAATGTTCTCGACCGTCGCCTGTTTGCCCATCATCTCGATGATGATCAACTCCCCGGCGTAGATCTGGAGCGCCCGGAGTCGTTCCATCGTCAGCGTCGGATCATCGAGCATGTCGTTCCGAGTGAAATGGGTGACACAGCGATCGACGCGACGCGCAATCGCCTGCTTGGTCATCTCACACGTGATGAACAGCACCTTCTTGCCCTGATACAGCGCAGTCTTGGTCACCCACACCAGCGCGTAGGTTTTCCCTCGGCCAGTCGGGGCAGCCCACACAACCATGTCACGACGAAGTGGCCCACCATCAGTGAGATGATCAATGGATGCGAGGAGCAGTGGAATGCGAAGTCCGTACTGCGCCTCATCGAGGAAGAGTTGGGACATCCGCTGCTGGGATTCTTCGAAGTAGCGGATGATGTTGTGCCCGTTTGACACGCCGATCTGCTTGAATTCTCGCATCACCTGGTCGAAGCGTTGATATTGCCGCTCCCCAGTCCGCTCGGCAAGATCTCTGATAGAGCCCAGCTCCACGAGCATCGCATCGACCGCCCGATCCTGCACCCACTCTTTGACCTGGTTCGTGATCAGCTTCGCATCGTGCACCTTAGTCCGCGCCAGCTCTTCAATGAGACTCACCCAGGCCTCAGCGACATCTGGAGGCAAGCGCGTCCCACGCCGCTTGATCTCTTTCCTGACCTCGACTTCGATCGCGTCGATGCTCGGCACTACGCCCATGTCTTTCCAACACCGGAGCAGGAGCCCAGCCATGTCGCGGTACAGGGGCGTCGTGAAATGCGAAGCGCGAATGACCCCAGCGTAGCGGGCCATCGCCGTACGGTCGTTCAGCAGAACTGCAAGCAGTTTCTGCTGATACGACTTCGAAAACGGATAGCTTACCCGGTCGAGTGCCGGGGCGAGGGTGGTGAGTTCTGGATCTGTTCGGCGAGCGACTCGAGACTCTGCCCGTGTGTCTGATGCCATGCGATGACTCCCACGCGATGCCTGAACACACGATAATGCTCACGAGTCCGATCCACTAGCTTCTGATCCCCATCCAGGCTCACCCACTCACGCCGCTGCTCGGTACTCAACTGTTGCAGGGTCCGTGGGAGATCACGGTACGACGAGGTGAAGTAGAGGAATGTCCCGGAAAACTCATGAGCAAAGAGCACCCAGAAGCGGCCCCATTCAAACCAGTGATACTGCCGCCGATACTTGGCGAGGCGGACGGTATCCAGCGCGAGACGAGGTGGCGTGTATCCAGCGCTGCGAGTGGGGAGGTCTAGGTATGTCTGGCGCGGTTGATCGGGGCGACCCCCGAAGCGGGCACTCCTCTTGACCCGTTGTTCCTCGACGATGGTGTTGTAGAATTTCCCACCAAGATTCCGCGTGTACGGACGAATCGCAGTCTGATGCTCGCGGAAACGCGTGCAGAGCAGGCTGTAGTATTCGTTCGCAGAGGTGTTCGATGTTCGCAGGTGGGCATCCAGCTTCTGAAACGTCTTGACGTATTTCGATTTGATCTCTTGTGATCTGTGGTCGACAACGCTCATGCGAGCGTTGAGCTTCCCTTGGATGTAGGCCTCCCACCGCAGAGCAAGCCAGAGCAGGTCGTGGGAGGACGCCGTCAGAGTCTCGCCTGCCGACGCCCCGCTGCGCTGCCTCACCCTGGATGGGAAAGCCATGTGAGGCACTCTACCCTGGTGTTGAGACCATGTGAAACACTTTCTTTTGGGTGAATTTTTATTTTTCTGGACAGCCTAGGAAGATGAACTACAGAAGCGGCATGCACTTCTTGCAGATCAGACACCGAATGAACGAACCATCCGGCGATGATTCAAGCCTGAAGTCGTTGTGATACTGTGACGCTGAGACAATGACATGATCAGCCGCTGTGCGCAACAGCACTTCCGCATCATCATCGAGTCCAAGTTCAAGTAACCCGATGTCAAGCTTCGACGGATCCATGCGAATCTTGAAGTCGGTCATGGATTGATGACGTGAAGCATGCGCAGCGGACTCGTCATCGGATTCAACTGCTTCTTCGCGAAGCGAATCGTCGCCCACGTTCCAGATCGAATGTCTTCGCCGATCGTCTTCGGACAGGCAAAGATGAGCTCACTCACCATGACGATGTCCTCGTTGCGCTTCAGCGGTGGACGTGGATCACAGACGAAGTGTGACGGGGAGTAGGCACGCTGCTTGATGAGATCCGATGGATGCGAGACTACAATGAATCCGAGAGTGTGCGCCATGCGGGCGGCTTCATCATCAGCCCCGATACAGTCACCATGGTGAAAGACATGCCACCCCTGTCTGCTCGGGCGCATGCCGAACATCACCTTCCCGAGTTGCGCGAAGAGTTCTTCCTTCTGATTACTCGTCATCCCTTCGCGAGTGCCCGTGAATCCGATGATCATCGTGTGCCCTGCTTCTTCAGCCATCGCGTCAGCCCATCACGAATCTCTGTCGCCTGCTTGACGTTGAGATGAGCCGATGATCCAGTGGCATTGTCCCGCAGCACGCCACCTTTGATGAAGATCCAGACCTTGTCGAGTGGATCAGAGCTGCTTTCGACCACGCTGATGTCAGCCCCGTACGTATCCTCGAGTTTGATGAAGCAGGTGAAGCCACGATCGTTCGTGAAGAAATCACGCTTGATGCGTCGTGCCATTGATGTTCCTCCTGTGTCAGTTGTCCAAGCGGCGACCGAAGGTCGCTGCCCGCGCCAGCGGGCTTCTTCGTTTTCATCACTGCGCCGCTCGCTTTAGCGAGCGAGAAGAGAAAGACTTAAGAGGGGGGCTATATGGATATACGGGGGGAGATTGAGACCGCATCGGGCAACTCAGTCTTTTTTCATCCTTGATAACACTTGATGAGCTCGATCTTGTAGCCTTCGGACCGATACGCTTTCAGGCGTCCAGCACTGTGATCCAGCAAGCGTTCGTGCGTGGCATCCAGGAAGTCGTAGATGATCGATTGCACCTTGCCCTCCCTGGTCCGGGCATTGCGTCCAGCCTGCTGCTTGGCCTTGGTCGGACTCTCCATCCCACAGGCGTTGACGATAACATCGATCTCCGGGATGTTCACGCCTTCCTTGAGTACGGTGGTGATGAGTAGCGGGCGTTCAGCCTTGACAAACCGATGGAGGATCGCGAGCCGCTTGAACATCGGCTGCTCACCATGCAGGAACTGCGGGCTCCACACCGCCGTGCCAGCCATGCTCTTCCCAAGATACTCGAGGAAATCCCCATGATCAACACGATCGACGAAGATCAAGACACGCTCCCCAGCCTCACAGTGCGCCTTGATGGTCTGATACATCGCCGTCGCTCGTGGTGGATAGTCACAGATCCCGCGCTCGTAGAGGCCACCAGGCGTGAAGAATCCTGATGTCGAGATGTGTTCCAGTGCGTCTGGGGTCTTCTCGTAGCTGATCATCCTGACGGTGGTCGGCACCGAGAGTCCACGCTTGACCAATTCCTGTGTGGTGACACTGCTCTTCAGGACCGACCCGGTGAAGCCGATCAAGGTCATGTCCTTCACCTTGTCCCCACCCAGTGGCGTCGCTGAGAGCGCGTACTTATACAGCGCCCGCTTGGCCTCGGTGAAGACCTGCCCCCACTTCTTCCCCTTGAAGTGATGCCCCTCATCGACCATCACCATCTCGACGTCATCACGGAGCCAGCGCAGGAACGGATCATGCCTGGGGTCTGGTCCGTCGTGAGCGGCATCGATCCGCTTGACAATGCTCTGGACCATCCCGATCGTCAGCAGCGCTGGCTTGAATGTCCCCTCATCACGGATCTCGCCGACAGACATGCCCGGCAGCATCTGCTTGACGTCCGCCGTGAACTGCCTGAACAGCTCCTTGGTCGGGACGATGTAGAGCGTGTTCACCCTCAGCCGTCGGATGATCTCCATTGCGATGATCGACTTACCCGCGTTGACCGCCGCGAGAATGATCCCACGCCGCTTGAACAGACTCTCATCGACGATGTGTCCTTGATAGTCTCTGTTCGCATCTTCCGTGATGCCGATGAGCGGAGGAAGCTCAGGGATGCGCGGTGTAGGAATGATCACTCGTCGGTCGTCGACTGGATCCAGCTCAATCCCGCTGTCATTCAGCAACGCCTGGACGTGATCGAGTAGCCCAGTAGCAAACCCGCCGTTGATCCCGAAGAATCTGATCTTACCGTCCCACAACCCCTGCCTGACCTGAGGAGAGAACCGGGCGCCCTTGATCGGAATCGCCATGGCGTCGTAAAGCATCGACTTCAACTCAGGGGAGAGATCAGGGATGCGACTCCGGATCGATCCTACGATGACCTCGACCTTCTCAGCCATACATGCAACGAGTGCGGGGGCGCTGAGTACAAGCCGCCCCCGCTTCGTCGTGCCCTACTTGCTCTTGCCCTTGGTGACCATCTCCAGCGCGGTCGGGGATGCCGTCCCGACCAGGCCATCCTTGTACTTGATGGCGACGCCGTTGGGGCCGCTGTAGCGCAGGACCTCACCGGTCTTGCCCTTCAGCTTGGGGTTCCGATCGCCGATGTACTTGACGATGCTGCCGAGCGGGATCTCCTTCTTCGCGTCGGTCAGCCCGCCCTTGCCGGTCTTGGCCGCCTTGGGAGTCACCGCCTTCTTGCTGCCCGCCTTCTTCGCGCCCTTCTTCTTGCTCATGTCCTCGGTCTCCTTCTCCGTGTCGTTGGTGGTTACTGGTTCCGGATCGGGCTCCGGGGTGACAACCGTCTTGCCACCCTTGCCCTTCTTGATAGCGTCGGACTCGGCCGCCACCTTGCCGCTCTTCTTCTTCTCGGGCTCCACCTTGGCGTCTTTCTTCTTTGCCTCGGCTGGCTTGGCCTTCTCTTGCGTCTCCTTCTCCGCGAGCAACCGCTTGCGGATCTCGCTCGGTGACTCGTCCTTCATGTCGTTAGCTCCTATTGTGTGGAGTGATTGAAGCCGCTTCCCTGTCTTGAGCGCCTCTCTGATCAGAACGATCGCCAGTTCGTTTGGGTGTTTCCCCCTCCCTTCAGTGTTGAGCAGCGTGTCGAGGGCGGCGATGTGATCCCGCCGCACTGTCGTCTCCACGTACTGCCCGGTCTTGGTCAGTGTCACCTTCTCGTACTCGTAGGCCAGCCGGTAAGCGAGAATCGAGACGAGATCCCCTGTCGCCGTGATGCCCCGGGTGGCGAGCAGATCCCGAAGCGTCTCCGCTGCCTGATCCTTCGCCCACTGCGTGAAGGCATAGACACTCGGCTCGCCGATCACCGTCTCGACTGGGACGCCGTACTTGTATCCCTTCTTGTTGATGACGACCGGGAGCTTCCACGCCTGCCAGCCCTCCATGTTGCTGCTGATGTTCTGCGTCGGGACGATGATGCAGTCCGATTCCAGCCATGCGTCCTTGTAGGTGACCCGGCCGGTGACGCCTGCGACTATTTCTTGAACGTACTTTTCCGCGATGTCATTGAGCCACGCCGGGATTCTCGCCATACCTTTCGATGCAGCCGTTGCAGGGCTCGCGTGCGGCCACTGCGCCAGATCTTGGTGAGCTGCTTGTCATGCGTGATGACATGATACAACTGACTCCGCCGCATCCGCAGATCCTTCGCGGTCTTGGTCATGTTCCACTTGTTCCGGGTCAACACCTTCTTGATGAACATGACGCGGTGTCGCCGCATTTCCGTATCAAGTACTGTATGTGGGATTGCCCCCACCCCCTCTCTGTATGTTCAGCCCAGATGCCCACGTTCACCTGGTCTAACAACATCACTCTACATCACCGGCGTCAGCGATGTCCAGAACAAAGTGGACACCCAGGATGTTCACTCACCAAGGATGCTGTTGATCGTCTCGAGTCCAACCAGGCTGACAAGTCGCTTGTACTTCAAGGCATCAGTGTTAACCCGGGCAATGTTCTGAATCTTTTTGATTGCTTCCTTTTTCTTGTCGGCATCAGCATGAACAGCGTCGACAGCCTCCTTGATTCTTGAATTGCTCTCAGCGAGCAAGCGACGGCGGATCTCTACCGGCGTCTCGGTCGGCGTCGTATAGGTAGCAACGCCAAGTGCCTTGCCCATCATCGACATCTGCTCTTCTTTCGGCCGTAACAGCATGATCCAATTGCGGTGATTTAGACGCTTACAGACTCCAGCCTTGGCAATCAGGTGAATCCAAGAGATTGCCGTCTGATTGTCGAAGTTATTCACCGCTCCAAGCTTCTGCAAGACAGGAGCGTTGAACTTCCGCTTGCGCCCAGCAAGTACCTTGATGAACTGCAGACGAGCAGCTGTGATCTCCGACTTGTTCGGTTGACGCCGCGTCTTTGGTCCTACATCTTCTGTCATCGTGTTTCCTCCCCTTGAAAGTTAGATGCAACATCATCCTAGATTGTGGACAGTCACTTGTCCATAAAAAAAGGATAGAGCACAGGACTTTTTTGTCACACTGCCCCTGTTCACTTCCGCTGACTGATCTGGTAGGTCAACTCATCGACCGCCGCCTGCCCAGCCTTCTGCATCTCCACCGGTGTCGGGATAAAGACTGTCTTTGTCTCGATCGGCAGAATTACACCGCCGAGATCTCCGGCCACAATGTCGGACTTCAGCCGAACCTCCAGGTACAGCTTCTCGATTGGATCCCCTTCCTTGTAGTGAATCGTCACTGATCACCTCCACGGGCAATCTGACGCGTCTGTACAACTACATCCAACTTCGACACCAGCGCCTCCTGCCTGAAGTACTGCTGTTCTTTTGTGAGGCTCTCGTCGTCTGCGAGCGTTGTGAGGATTCCAGCCTCACGCAGTGCCTTGATGAGTATCAACGCCACTGTCGATTTCCCTGAGCCCACCAGCCCTGATACTGTTACCGTGATCTGAGGCATCAACCTTCTCCTATGCTTTGAATTTCATGAAGTGGGTTTGAATTGCTTGACGTAGTCGATGATCTTCGCCGTGATCGGTCCACCCTTGGCCATCAGCCCACCAAGCTTCAGCAAGTTCTTGATGTCCCGTCCAGAGAGCTTCAGCCCATCATTGGAGCACTTGCCGACGATCTGTTTCCGCTCATCAAGCGAGAGCTTCATCTTGCTCATGTCCGCGAGGATCTGCCAGATCTTGTGCTGATCCACCTCGTTCGGATACTCATACCCCAGCTTCGCGATGCAGCGTGAGGCGATCGCATCATCGACATCGTCAGCCCTGTTAGTGGTTAGGAACAGCACTGCCGCCTGATACTCCAGGACTCGGAGGAAGACACCAACGATCGCGTTCTGGTTGAGATCATCACCACGCTGACGGACGTAGACGTCGGCTTCGTCGAGGAGCATCACGCTGTTCCAGCGGCTATTCCTGACGAAGCACTTCATCAGTTCCTTCTCGAGATCCTGCGGTGTGATCCCAAGTTGCGAGCACTGTACCGAGTAGAGTGCCCGCTGCTCGGCCTCGGCGTAGACCTCAGCTGTCAGAGTTTTGCCGGTCCCAGGCTTGCCGCAGAGCAGAATCACAGCGCCCCCAGCCTTGCCACCGACGATGTCCTGGAACGCCCCACTCTTGTGCTCGATGAGCAAGCCGACAAGTTGCTTCAACTCATCCTTGAGCACCAGCTTGTCGGCCAGCTTCGTATCGTAGATGTGTGGCTCTACGTTCTGCACATGCACGCGGAGCCTGACGTGCTTCTTCAGATCGTACATGGCGAGATTGAGATGGACCGGGATCTCAATGTCACCTATTGGCAAGATCACAGGTGGAAGATCCTCACCCTCGGTCTCATCATCATCGACGTCATCGACGTCATCATGCCCACTCACCTTGGTCGAAACAACCTGTTTCGACCAATAATCACGGCTGATCCAGACCTTGTCATCGCGATCACGCCGCTTGGGGTTCTCGTAGAAGACATCAATGATACACCGCCCTGGTTCCTCCTGCGAACCAATCACTACGTTCGGTGGCGTCCGCCAGTGCCAGCCACTCTCATCATCACCGCCGAGCTCATCGAGATCAGGTACGCCGATGCCCCAGACATGCATCTGTGCGCCAATCTTCGGTTGCAGCTCGATGTAACGAGCCCGCTGCTCCAGGTATTCAGCCCTGATCTCGTCGCTCTCGATGAAGTACTTCCGTCCAGCCAGGACATCAAGCGGCGTCCGATGGATGAGGTCGGCATTCCAGAGCAGCAACTTCTCGATGTGCCGTTCACCGAACTCCTCGTAGAGTAACGCCAGCACGATATGTGCTGGCGTCACACCGTTGCTGTTCTCCCGGCGTGGAAAATACTCGATGTTGTCGAGATAGTACGGCCACCACAGGTCGTCATCTTGATAGTACAGTCGATGCCCTGGAACATCCTTGATCGTCGCCTTCATCAGCGTCGACATCTGGAAGGCATCGCGGGCGACCTGATTGGTGTCACCCTTCATCGCCTTCTGCCAGATCTTGATGTTGTGGAGCGCAGTCTGCACGCCCCGCAGCTGCGTATACTTCTTCAGCAGCGTCGCCAGTTCCTCCAAGCGCTTGGCACTCAGCACCTGAAGGTCAATCTCTCGCTTCTCGTTGAGTCCCCAGCCGAGATCACGCGCCCCAAAGACACTGAGCACCTTGAATCCGATGCCCTCGGCGGTCTCCTTCTTGAGAATGATGTTCACGCTTGTGTCTCCCTGCAGAATGGGCAGACATCAACCGGTGGTTCACTCGGCTGCTCTACCCACTCGTGCTCACATGTGTCGTTCACCGCATCTCCTTCTTGATAATGATCCCTGACAACGGGAGTGTCGGCAGAACAACATCTGTTCCGGCTCCAAATCCTGAATGTTGACCGAGACGTGGGTCAGGAATCTTCCCAGGTCTGTTTGGATCTTGACTCAGCACGTTCTGATTCTGAGTCTGCCACTGCGCCCGCTTGATCGGGCATGTGACGACGCGATACTCACCGACACTGCGCTTGTAGACACTCAAGATCGTCGTGTCCCAGTGATCATCGAACCACCGCTCGGTCCGCCACTGCTTCTCCCCCTCCTCCATCAGGCGGAGAATCGGGTTGGGTTGCTCCCAGCGTTCGACGAACCAAGTCGGCTGCACACAGATCCCTGGCACCATCTTGACTGACGAAAGATACACCGTCTTGGGTTCTGCATCGAACGTACTTACCTTCGGGACGTTGTACCCGCTGATGAAACCGAGACTGAAACATCCCAGACCAACACTGAGCACACCGCCGAGTAGACGCCGGTTCATCTAAAGTCTCCGAGCTGGTAGGGGAGACACGTCGCGGTCTCGCCTGTATGCAAGCCGTGGCGGTATGAGGCGCCGATACAGCCATCGAGTGACGTGAACCGCAAGATCGCCTTGATTGCCACGCCCTGTTCGTCGGTCTGCCAGAGCGTCCACAGCTGCACGGGGCGTGGCTGTGCCGCTGTCATGCTGGCGAGCATGCCGACGAACACCACCGCGGCTAGAATGCCGATGATCCAGTTGATGCGTCGTATCATCTTGATCTCCTCTTCTTCATGATCCCTTTGAGATATTCGTCATCCTTTGCCGTGATCGCCTTGACCCGAGCCTCGGCTGCCGGTGACTTCATGAGTCCCAGCAACGACTGCGCTCCCATGGCTTCGGCTTTCTCCCTGAGTGTGCGGAGCTGCATTACCTTTCGTCGCGGCTTCCGCTTGCCGAGCAGATTGAACTTCAGTAGAATCAGATCCTTGAACTTGAACTCAGTCCCTGTGATCTGCTGATCCCATGTCCCGGCGAAGCTGGCGGCATCCTTGATGCCCTGGCGATAGCCACGCCGATTCTCCGCGATCATCTTGTCGCGAATTTTCGGACCAATCTGCTTCTGGATTTCCTCTATCCGTTTCTTGACGATTTTCATTGCGTGCTTCATGTCCTCCTTGATGCACGCCTTACCGCCGCGACAGTCTGCACGGGTGAACTTAGAGGCGGGCATCGACGGCCTCGATCTCGGCGTCCAGCGCCTGCTGCCGACTCGTCCAGGCGCCGGGGAGTACCGGCCCATCGACCAGCTGAACGGTCCAGCCCTTCGCCACTGGTGACCACTCCACTTCAGCAGCGCGTTCGATCACCGCCTGCCCACCGAGATCCGCGACGGGCAGGGACTCCGTGTAGCGCGTCGTGATCGTACCAGCTCTGACGACGATCTTGTGTTTCATCGCTGACCTCGTCTGATAAGATAGGCACCGCCGTAGACGATGAGAACGAAGACACCCGCGACCTTCGTCCCATCAACGATCATGGCCATACAGGCTACCAGGAACATGATGGTCACACCTGCTCTGATGCTCATCACCCGATTCTCAGGAGATCACCGAGCGCCTTCGGCCCGCAGTTCTTTGGGCAGACGCCCTTGACCAGCTTGCTCTTGCACTGCCAGCATTGTGCCACCCGCGGTTTCTTTTTCACCGCTCGTTCTCCTGCGACTGCTCCGGCGTCTCGTAGTACGTCGGCGTATGCGTTGCTTCGCGCTGCTCACCACCGAGTGACTTCGCGAAGAACTCGACATCCTTCTCGCAGCCGGTGCCGACGTACCCTTCCGCCGCCGTCGCGATCTTACCGCCCTTCACCGTGATCCGGACTTTGCTGCCCATAGGATTCTCTCCCAGTCGTCTATGGCCCTAGCGTGGAGCCTACCCGCCCTAGCCAGGGGTCAGAGGTTGACCCAGGTTGATCGTTCTCCCCTAGACTCAGGGGATACCCCAGGAGTGCCGTATAAGTACCTGATTTATCAAGGCTGCCTAGCCTGAGGGTCTCCCACCCCCCTCTAGATGAGCCGTTTTTGACCTATAAAATCACCTACTTAGGACACACTTTCTGGGGGTTCCTGAGAGTCCTAGGAGATCTCCTAGGCGCTGAGCGCGACCTGATCGCGTACCTGCTGAGACTCCGTGTCGATCTCGTACTCCGTCTGCCCGTTCACGATGATCTTGTTGTAGCTGATGCCCTTCGATTCCAGCATCATCTCGACCTCGACCTCGCCGAGAGCCTGAGTCAGGTTCACCGCCTCCTCACCGACGATCGCTCGACCCTGTGACCCACGGCCGTAGTTGCCTCGCAGCAACTCTGAGTCACAGATGAAATGCCACTTGCCATCGAGATCCTGCTTGAGACCGAGGTCGTACTTGCCTGGCAGCTCCACGACGTAGTCGCAGAGCACTGACTCGTTCCCGTATACGCCGCTGCCGCTGTAGTAGTAGCGGGGCTTGGCGTTCTCATTCACTGTCCAGCCGAGACTGCTCAGCGCCCGCTCGAGCTGTTCCCGACTCTTGATCTCTGCGGTGGTCCTCACGATATGTGAAATAATTAGGTCCTCCTCGTGGTCCGGTTCAGGGTGATGAGATTGGAATGTTGTGGCAGCTCACAGGCTAGCTCAGCTTCGACAAGCCCGGCAGCTTTGCCGGTCCGGAGATACGTGGCAGCACGCTCGAGAATACGCCTGCGCCGAGTGAGACGGTGCATGTCCTCGCTGTTGTGTCTCAACTCGTCTGTAACAGTATCCAGCAGGTTCTGTGCGTCTCGATCCATGTCGTTGATCTCCTCGCTTTCGTTGTGATTGAGATCCTACCGAAGCCCATGTCCGTTGTAAATCACCCAGGCCAGAACACCGACCAGGGCAATGGCGAGCAGGCAAATCAGGTAGACCACTGGTGCACCAGGCCGCTGATCCTCAGGATCGACCTGGGTCAGCACCGGCTCCGGCAGCTTGCCCGTCATCCAGTCTTTACGGTTGAGACAGACGTCGATCTGCGCCTTCCGCTCTTGCATCTCCAACCACGTGCTGCTTGGCTTGTCGTCGTTGTTCACTTGGGAATCTCCTTCACTCTGATCTCGATGATTTGCATATTCTCACTGTTGCACTTCGGACAGCTCAGCGGTGGGAGAAAGCGAGGGAAGTTCCCACCGAGCGAGCCACCCTGCTGCATGTCGACGTTGCTGACCTGCTCGCATACCGTGTTGCGGCAGCGGACCGTGCATTGGGCTGTCATGGTGTGATCCTCTCTTACCACTTGAATGGTTTCTTGCTCGGCGCAACGTAGCCAGTTGTCCGAAAGGCACTCTTAGAGACCGGCTGCGTACCTTTCGTCATCGGCGGACGTTTGATCTGCGCGTTCGGGAACAGCTGGCGGAACGCCTCGCACTTCCCGCCCTCGTAGTACGCACAGCCGGTCTGGCAGGGGTTGCCGCTCGTCGATGCATGGATGTAGTTGAAGACTGCAAGCGACTTCGTCCACTGACACCCAGCTTCGATGAATTGCCCGACGCTCATCGGGTTCATGCTGCCTGTTCCTTCTTGGTTGGGAGCTTCACCGCTCGCGCAGCCTGTGCGGTTACCAGGACATCAAGATCGGCGACCACCGCCGTGAAGTCGCTTGCCACCCGCGCCCGAAACTTCTCGTCGTCCCGCAGCGTCTCGGCGTCGACGCCCTCCATCAGCTTCCGGAGAGTGCCCACAACCTTGGTGAGATCCTTGTCGTCGGTGACATTCTTCGGCTCGAAGTTCTCGATGAACTCCATGATGTGCTGAATCGCGGTCTGCCTGAACACCTTCTTCTCACCCTTGTTATTGGTCCCGGACAGACGCTCCTTGAGGTGGAGCGTCATCTCGTGGAGCTGCGTGCGGAGTAGGATCCGGATGTCGCCCGCGGCCTCGATCATCTTCTTCTTCAGATCCTCGCTGTACTTCACGAACAACTTCTTGTTGATCGCCTCGAGTCGACCAGGGACGCGCTCCTCGCTCGGGCTGAACTCCATGTAGAACGAGCCCTTCAGCGCGGACGCCGCCGGGTAGTCGTCCTCGTGGTACAGCTTGCCGAGTCGCTTCTTGGCATTCTCCTTCGTCGCCGAGTAGACGGCGATGAACGTATCCACCCTGACGCCCAGCTCGGTCTCGTACTCCAACATCTTCTGCATCGCCTCCTCGGCGATCTCGATCGGGATGAGGTAGTACGACTTCCTCAGCGTGGTCGGGATCGCCTTCCTGCCGAGGTATTTCTTGATGTCTCCGTACAGGCTCCGGATCGCATCGTACTCATCGCACTCCAGGAGCTTCTTGCCGACGCTTAGCATATCCTTGTCGGCATCACCAGCATCGATCTGATCCTTATCGACCCTGGCCCGGAAGCCGGGCATCCCGAACGTGAACTGGAAGCAGAGTCCCTTGTCGAAGACGCTCGCCGTGACGGGCGCGCTCTGCTCCACGAACTTCATCACGGTCGCGACAGAAACCTTCGTGCTCTTCTTCTTGGTCGGCATTGGGTCTAGACCTCCTCGGCTAGAGTGATTGCATTCCGTGCGAGATCGCAAGCCTCGATGAGACGAGGCAGCCCACGCTGCTGACTCTCGTACTCACCCAGCTCGTGATTGGTGAGCAACACCTTCAGGGCTTGCAGTAGCTTCGGTGCTGCTACGTGAAGCTTGCAGTGCACGATGTGACTGATATACGCGATGCAACCGCATCCGTAATGCTGACCGTACAGCTCGTCCATCACTTACCTTTCTTGATGTTGACGACGCGCTTGCCATCCTCGATCGCAACCGGAGCAGACGCAGGCTCGATGTCATGCTCTCGCGCCCACAGACGGAACGCCTCAATGTCCTGAGGCCGCGTTTTTGACAGCGGCTTGATTCCCCTGATTGCCCTCTTAAGCAAGGTCATCGTCGCACCCTTGCTCCCAGCGCTGAAGCTCGCGGCCGAACAGAACTGAATCGCGTTCCTGATCTCACGACCGTTGTAGCCCTCGCTGTACTCTGCGGCCTCGACGTAGGCATCCTGATCGAAGTTCTTGAACGGCATCCGCTTGCTGCAGTGAATCTGAAAAATCTCCTCACGCTCCACCGGCGTCGGGAGATCGACGAAGAACGCCTTCTGAAATCTAGAGATCATCTCAGGTGGGAGCTGATCCTGCTTGTTGACGCAGGCGACGGTGAGCACCCGACTCCGGTGCTCCTCCAACCAGGTCAGCACCGAGCCCGTCATCCTGGCCTCCCAGGGATTCGCCGTGCTCTGTCCGCTGGATCCAGCCAGCCCCTTCTCTGCCTCGTCCCACCAGTCGACGATCGGCTCCATCGTTTCGACCAGCTTGTTGCGCTCCTCGATGTTCCCCTCCACCGCGCCGACCTTGGATCCACCCTGCGAGAAGATCCGGCCGAAGTCGGTCTTGACGCACCCAACCTTGAGATAGGTCGGGATCGACTTCGCCATCTCCGACTTGCCGCAGCCCGGGACACCGCTGAGCAAGATCGTCCGCGGGAAGTCCTCCACGAGCAATCCGTACTTCAGCGCCTCGTCCGGATTCCAGAACACCGGTGCGATGGTCTCGAGATACCGCTTGACGTTACCGAGTCCACCGACGTTGTTGAGCCCACTCGTTGTCTCGATCCAGTCGAGCAGCCCGGACTTTCTGAGCATACCCGCCTTCTCGCGCAGGACGATCCTGACAGCCTCGCTGTTGAACGCGCCTTCCTTCGCAAGTGCTAACGCGAATCCATTCTTCGCCTCGCTGATCGTCATTGACTTCGCGGCCTGTAGGACCGCCTGACGCTCGGAGACATCCAGCGTAGTCTTGCTGCTCTCCTCGGTGTCATGCACGATGCGGTCCAGAATCATCCCGAGCTGCTCCGGCGTCGGGAGCGCGAAGGGCAATAGAACAATGTCCTTCTCCAGCTCGGTCGGGATGTTCACGACCGGACCGGTGAACATGATGCACTTGCCTTCCTGCTCCAGGTGCGGAATGAGATCCCGCAGCATCCGGATTACGGTCCCATTCCCGAGGTTGCCGTGGAAATCCTTGAGCACGATCAGCATCCCCTTGGGGAGTCCGCTGACCTGCGAGAGCATCGCCTCGATGGCGACCTTGCCCTTCGGATTCTCCGCGCCATGCCAGCCTAGCGTGGACGACCAGTAGATCTTCGGCTGGATCTCTGCGAGCGCGTCCATCAGCCGCTGCTCCTCGTAGGTTTTGACGTAGAGCAGCGGGTACCGTGCGTTGCGATACTGCTCGAGAGTCTCGATGAAATGCATGTGGTGGTCTCCTCGTTAGATGTTGCCGTCGACGACGACCTGTGCTTTGTCAGCGGGCTTGGGGCGTGGTCCAGTGTTGTCGACGCGGTAATCGGTCAGACGATACCAGGCGGCATATGTCCCCTTCCCCTTGTTCGCCGGATAGTACCGCCAGACACCGCCCTGTTCGTCGAGTGCAAAGAGTCCATCAAGCGTTGCGCCGATCTGCTTGAATACGCGACTGTCCTCGCTCATGCGTCTGGTCCCTTCGGATCGACGACGTATTCGCCCAGGGCGATGTCGCGAGCCAGTAGATACTTGTTGGCGGAGCCTTTGCGCCCATCCTCGAGATCCACTGTTTCGACATGGAGCGCCATGACCTTGGTCACCATGAAGATGTTCTCGCTGTGTTTGTGGAGTAGCCAGGTCTTGAACGGAATGTGCGCCTGCGGTTCCGGCTCCCGCTGTTTGGCCATCAGCGCTGATCCCAGATCGAACGCGGCGGTTTGACATTCGACAATGGATTGTAGGGCTCAACAACCTCCTCACGATCCCGCGCCTTTCGATGCATCAGCGTCGTGACCTTGACCAACTTCCCGTTACGGGTCTCGATGGTCACCCGTATCTTGTCTTTCTTGTGCTTGAAGTTCTTGGGCATCACCGCTTCCTCCGCTTTGGCTTGTTCTCTCCATCGCCATCATTCCGCAGGCGCATCGTATATACCGGACAGAGATCCGCATGCGTCGCCCCGGATGTGACGAAGCATCCGGTGCAGCAGTTCGGGTCGTCGTTCTTGAGCACCGCCGAGATCGTCAATGCCTGCTCGACAGTGACGAGTGAGCCGGGCATCTCCATGAACACCTTCCCGCTTGCCATCGGGGTCAGCTTCATCTCTCCAAAGTGTCGCCCGCCCGCCATGAGATTGAATCCCAGCTGCGCTTCGAGCGCGTTCACTTTCGCCTGATCGGTCATCATGTTCTCCTTGGGTGCTGAGTGGTTGATGGTACTCTCCCTCTTCCTGTGATGCTCAGTCTTTCTGGACGAGCTTCAACTTCCGCTTCTCATCGATTACCTGCTTGGCTTTCTCGTGATCGGCTGCCGCCTTGAGTCCCTTTACCAAGTCGACGAGCGCGCCGAGCGCTGCCGGCATGCTCTTCGTCTCGGCGCTGATCGCCAGCTTCAGGGTGAGGTACGCGTTCCCATACTCACTCGGCTCCACTGTCAGCTCGACGCCATCGGTCCGGATCTGGAGATTGCCGGAGCCCACGTAGTACCGTGGGATGCCGTACACCTGCTCGATCTCGGCGACCAACTTCTTGCTCTGCTCCCGCTTCTGGAGCGCAGAGGTATCTCGATCTTGCCGAGCCTTGATGGTCGTCAGCGCCTTCTCAGCATGATCGATCAGCTTCATCGCGATCTTGCTCGGCGTCGCCTTGCTCAACGAGAGATTCATCGCCAGCCCCGGATAGGTCCGGATCTTCACGGTGCTCTCGGTGTTGCTATACTTACCAGCCTCGAGTCCGACCGACGGCGAATGCACGCCCGAGGCTATCTTGTGTGAGAGATGAAGTGTGACCTCCCGATGATATTCGGCGACGATCACTGTCCAGCTCTTCGTGACCCGCGCATCGTTGAGGAGGAACTGCGCCGTGTCCCACACCCGCTGCCGCCAAGGCACGGTCACATCGTTATAGATCTCACGATGCTCACCGAACTCCGGCTCACTCCCACGCTCCTTTGTGTCGTCGAGCAGAACGAACTTGCCGCAGAGCGCGACCAGCTCGGCATAGCTCGTCAGTGCCTTGTGCTCCTCGTTGAACTGCTGCAGATCTCGACGATCGATCGCCGCCTTGACGATGGCAGTCAGGGTGAACGGATCATCGACGCCCTTGATGTGAACGACGCGCATGCTCTTGACGTACGCCATGGTGTGTGATCTCCTCTTGGTTGGTAGTGGTTAGGCGCAACGCTTGATGTGCAGCGGGCTCTGCCTGTGGAACATCATGTGCGTCACTGACATCGTCTCGTTGCACTTGGTGCAGCGGATCACGCTGTCCCACGGCTTGTCGATGTTGAGCACCGCTGCATAGGTGCCATTCATCAGCCCGGTGTTGAGGATCGTGATTGCCGCGTAGATCTCGTCGAACTCCTGCATGCTGAATCCGATCGACATGCTACTGGTGTAACCGCCGCGTGGGCCCTTGGACCAATGCGCGCACTGCACACGCTCGACACCCTTGAGATCCTTGGTCAGCACCACATCAACCTTCTTGGTGGTCTTGTACTTGGCCTCGACGTTCTCCTGCTGGAACAGCGTCAGGGTCGTGATCACGTGCTCGCTCATGTTATGCCCTCCGGCTCGACCGCGCGAGCTTGAGATAGGAGTTGAGGTCGAACACCTGCAGGTGAACCGGCAGACCGCAGACGTGAGTGCCGTTGCATGCCACGTGGATCGTATCGACGTTCTTGAGCACGGTCTCGAGCGGGAGCACTGGCAGGTTGCGCGGGCCCTCGTTGACCAGCTCGTCAGAGAACTGCTCCAGCAACTGAGGCTCGATGAAGATCTCGGTCCGATTGGAACGCGTGAACTGGATCATGGTGGTGGTCTCCTTGATTGAGAGTGGTTGATACCGCTTAGGCCGACTGCGGAATCCCGAAGTGCGTGCTGCGGTGCTGCCTGAGTACACGCCAGACGTTTCCGATGGTCACGTCGTTCTCGTTCATCGCGATGGTCAGGCTGGTCACCGGATCGGTAAAGAGAACGACGTTCGGCCAGCCTGTCGCGGTCTGCTGAATCCCGTTGAATCGAGCGCCGCAGAGTCCGATCAGGAACGCCGGACCACGATGCGGATTGTGTAGGTCGATGATCTCCATGTCGATCGTCATCACTGACGTTCTCCTGGCTTGATGTTGAGGATGAGCTGCATTGGTTCCGGGATCATCTCCCAGACATGGTTGAGTGCATCCCTGTAGTCCATGTCCATGTGGTAGCGCTTGCTCTGCATCCCCATGACACAGAGGATTGCTGCGCGCCGCATGAAGATCTTCTGCTGCGCCTGCTCTTCGTTCATCCGTTTGTTCTCCTGTTGATCCGCTCGAGCTGGTACTCGCGGCTCCGCTTCGCATGCTGCTTGCAGAACAAGCCCCGCTCACCGTACCCACGTTTGCGTGAGCACTGAGCCTCGATCATTCCGCGATCGATCGCCGGATAAACCGAGTCAATACACTTGATCGTATCTTCAGCAATGCCACGCGGATTACCTGACCACACTCCGTAACGCTTCATCAGTTCCTCCAGGCGACGCCGGTCGGATTGCAGACTGGCGTCCGCATCCCGTCAGGGTAGCGGACCTGCTTGACCTTCACTGCGCAGGAGCTGTCCACCACCTGCTGCCGCTCGGCCTCCGTGGAGTGCCCGAGGACAGCCCAGAGAAAGAACGTGGTGAGCAGCAGGGTCGTGATCAGTGCTCCCATCATCGCTTGCCCTCCATGTGATCCTGCTCGTCGGTCATCCCTTCATAGACCCAGTCAGCGTCGATCCCACTCCCCTGCGCCAGGTCCATAGCCTGCGACTGGAGATCCTGCCCTGGCGTCAGACTCTCCTTGTTGTCCCGTACCCACTGCCGTCCAGCGTTATACGCCTCGCGCTCGACTCTATTCATGACTATGCACCCCCGTTCGCGAGGATGAGCGCCTGTCGTCCAGCCTCGGTGATATACCAGCTCCGCGAGAGAATGTCCTGCGTGAGACCCTGAATCGCCCGGGCCGAGGACTGCACCATCATGTAGCGATTCTCTTCCGTCATCCGAACGATCGACTCAGCACTCTTGAGGATGAGCGCCTTCGCTTCAGCAACCTGGATGTGATTCATGTCATCCAGTTCCTCGATGAACCCAGCCTCGTGGAGGATCGCGATCGTCTTGTGGTTCCAGGTCGGCATCCAGACTCGACCTGCCTTGCTGCTGTTCTGCTCCGCGTTGTTCAGGGTCTCGATCTGCGCCTTGGTCAGCTTCATGGTGTTGTCTCCTTGATTGGTTGAGTAGTGGTCGTACTGCATGAGATCTACTTGCTATGCGCTGAGCACTTGCAGTACTCAGGCGCGTTGGTATGAAACCAGGATTTTTCCGGATGAGTCTTGGAGTAGCCGAGCCCCAGCAGGTAGAGCCTGGGACCACCACTCTGCGGCTGATACCCAGCGTCGCCCGCTGCCTTGATCAGCTTGAAGCACTCGCTTCCAACGAGTACAACCTGATCATCTTCACATTCGGCTCGTGCTGGGTTGCGGCCGAGACGACGATCGCAGACGAAACACTTGAGTTGCATCGTTCTATCTATTGCTCAGCAGCGCCCCGGCCTTGCGCTTGAGCCTGGTCAGCGGCTCGGGCTCGAACTCGGCATGAATCTCCGCCCGCTCGATCTTGATGCATCCGTTGACGATCGACTCGACCTGCGTAAGGGAGAGCAGGCACTCGGACTTGGTGTTACCTATCGGCAAGAACCTGAACATCAGGTTCTCGAACTGCTTGGCCACATCGGCCTTCTGCTTGTCGGTGAGCGCCTTGTACTTGCGAGCTGGATTGCGGTTCTGCTTACCCATGATGTGTATCCTCCTCAGATAGAGTGGTTTGGTTTCGGCCTTGCTGAGGCCCTCGTCAGTCAGGGATGTACCCTGAGACCATCATGACCACGCTCGCTTGTCATCGCGGCGTCGGAGTCGTCCTCTCTGCGTTCCGCCGACTACTCCAGTCCTGAACGTCGCCCGGCTTCAAGGTCCGTAGCGATCGGTCTGAGCGAGTGTGAGGGTATGTCGCCGTGATGGCGTGAGGTGCTGCGGCTGTCGGAGGCGGTGTCGCTATCGTCAGTAGGATGCGTCGGAAGAATTCCGCGATGTCCCCATCGCGAAGAGAGAACGAAGCCGACCAGTGTGGTCATGCTCCCCGAAGGACTACCCGGCGGCGCTACCGCTGCCGTATCGGATCCTTCAGTTGATCGGCCCCGGCTAGGGTCCTCGATCCCGAGTAGCTGGTTTTGGGCTGCCGCCCGTTTCCCCCGCGTGCCCTTCTCCGACTCGCCCCGCCTGGGGCCTCGAAGATCTTGGGTCGTCGCCTACTATCTCCTGGGGTTCGACTCGCCTGTCTCCCTGACTCGGAGAGTAGTCGGCTTGTGCTGGCCCCATCGCGGTACTGATCTCGGTTTGTTCGGGGAGAGTGTCTTGACTTCGTGTTCTCTCCTCCGACTCGCTGCCCCGGTCTTAGTTCCAGGCTGTCTAGGAGTTACCAGGCTTACTTTCCTAGATCCCTTTGCTACCCTACGGAAACATCATCCCATATAAGGATACATGATGTCCACTTCTAAGTGTGTCCATTTTGGTGGAATATATCAAGCACTTACAACACACTCCCCGCTGAAAATCAGGGGTTTTTGAAGAGATCCCCTAGACGGGGAGTCTAGGGGAGAGAACTAGCGACGCTGCTGCTGTGATCCGCGGGCGCAATCAGGAAGTTTGTTGATTTGATTTTGAATGCTGCTGAGTCGCACGTTGAGCAGTGCGATGTCGCGCGATTCATCAGCTGTCAACGCTTTCCGTCCACTCAGCTGATTGATACGGAATTGCAGATCAGCGGCCTGCCCTTCGAGTTGCGTCCGTTTAATATCCGCAAACTGACAGGTAAAATCCGCGACAAGCTGGGTGAGCTCATCAGCCCAAACGATCTTGCCAGATCCCCACAGATACAGCGAGTAGAGCATCGCGACCGCCACGCCGATCTTAACAATGCCCTGCCCGAGGGATCCGAACTGCTCCCACAGATCAGAGAGCGACGCCTTGGGTGGGACCGGTGCTACAACCACTTTCTTTCCCATCATGCTCTCCCATGCACCGCCCGGCCTGACATCACCGGGCGGTGCCGTCGTGGATTGCCCTGCTACCCGCCACTGCCTTCAGCGGCCAGCTCTGCCATCGCCTGCATCTCGATCTCGTCCCACGTCTTCGGCATCAGCAACGCTTTGATCTGCTCCGGCGTCATGTTGTCGTACTTCGACGGGTTCGAGAAGATGTCCCCGAGGATGTCCTTCGCCTTGCTGGCCATGTAGAGTCCAGCCTCCACGTACTTCACCCAGTCGGGGTTGCCGACCAGACCGGCGTTCTTTGCTGCCCCGAACGCCTGCCCGATCAGTTGCAGAATGAGTCCTGCTGCCGCTTCCGCTCCCATGATCTAGTACCTCCCCTGCGCGGCGAGTGTGAAATGCTCCGTGCTCGCGCTGTAGTAGATCTCGAACCAGGTCGGAGCAGCAGAGGTGGTCTTGATTTCCTCCACCGCCCCAGCGCTGATCTTCTTTTTCAGATCCTCCAGGTTGACGAACTTGCCGACGAGAGCGAGGTAGAAGTCGATGTTCTTCGTAACCTCGGCGAGCGCCGCCTGTAGCTTGTTCTCGTTCTCCGGATTGCTCACTACCTTCCAGGATGACAGGGCCTCCGCAAGACCTGCCTGCGCACCCTGATACTTCTCGTAGGCGGCCCGCCCCTGCTCGTACACCGCAGGTGTGATACGCGGATCACCCCGAAGCTTCAGCTTGACGAACTCCACCGCTGCTCGTTCGACGAGTTGCTTCTGCGCATCGGCAGCCTGCACAGCCTTGCCGACACCACTGCTCGCACAGGCGGTGGTCAGCCCGATCGCCAGGAATCCAATCAGGATCCATGACACGATCTTGCCGGCAAGACCGGTACTGGTACCACTGAATAGCTTCCTGATGTTCCCCACGAAGTCACCACTGCCTGAAGCGATGAACGCCATCACGGCGAACGCCGCCAGCGGTGGTAAGCTGGTCACGTCGAGACCTGGAATGATGGCCCCGGCATGTGGGATCAGCACCGCTGCGAGACCGTTGAAGGCGATCTCGGTGACGAGCTGCTTGGAGAATGTCACGAATGCCGGACTGACCCAGAGCCTGAAGAAAGCCCCGAGCACGGCCCCGAGCACCAGTGCGATGGTCAGGGTCGTCGTTGGACTGAGATTGCTGAACATGATTCCCTCCCTCTTGTTCGGGTTTACTTCATCGCACGCCGGAGCCAGCCCTTTGCAAACGTATCGAAACGAGGGTCTGGTCCTTCGACGAGTTCGATATACCGCGCCGCATGATAGGCGCGGAGTGCGAGGCCCAGGGTCTCCAGGTCTGGGCCGATCGCAGCTACTCTCGCCAGCGCGTTGATCGCGGCAAGAGTCTGTGGACCAATGTCACCATCGATGATGACTGGACGACCGACGAGCGTGTAATTCAACGCACGCTGCAACCGCATAGCAGTCGTTTCCGTTCCTAGATTGACTGACATGTCGAGCAGCTTGTCGGCGATCTCCTGATCGTTGATGAAGTCAAGGCGAAGTGGATCCCAGTACTTCGCCTTGTAGATGGCGATAGCCCGCTCCTTCGTCAGGTTCTTGATGTCCTCATCCGGATGATCCCGCTTCGTGATGCCAAAGTTTGTCTCGCCCCCCGGATCGTTAGGGTCGTTGACATAGCCAGCTTCGATCTTCAGGACCGCCGGATATGCAAGAACAAATGATGCCATATCGTCTCCTTCACAAAACTGCAGGACTGCTACTCGGGACTAAAAATCCATACGAACAGAGCAGCCGTGGACCACCAACACTGCGCGTCGAGCTATGAAGCACAGCTGTATTCAACGCCCAGGCGTCGCGTTGCATCAATGACAGTTTACGTCCACCGACAATAGGCATGCCGCCAGATGGTGGACGAGTCACCAGTACATTTGCCCGAAGATGTATGAACCCTGCAATCTCTGGATCACAATGTTCAGTCACCCATGTCAACGTTGGTTGATAGTTTGCAGTCCACCCAAAGCGTGGCTCGGGCTGCCATTCATCAATGCCCAACCATATCCGAACACGTTCACCAACCGCATCAAACAATGGCGGTGGTGTTTTCCATTTCTGAGATGGTCGCCATCCATGTGGTGGGCGAACACCACCCATTGCCCACTGCCAATCCCGTGTAATCCATGCTTCAAGTTCATCCCGTTCGTCGAATGAAATAATGCTCGTCATTGTCTTGATCATGCTGCCGGTACCTTCACCTGAGAGTCAAAGGCTTTGCCAGCTTCTCTGACACCGATGAAACGCGTATCTGTAATCAACTGGACATCCATTGGTGGCATACTCTGCCACTCGAAGATCTGATAGGTTGTCAGATCAGTGGACGATGGCAGCTCGATATTCTGGGAAACAATTTGAAACCAGGCATCCCATCGACTCTGCCGTTCAGCAACAAACTGCTTTGGAACGTCAATCAACACACCAGCCTGCTTGAGTCGGGCATCAGCAGGCGGCATCAGTTTATTCGTCATGCTTGCTGTTGCCGCTGTCAACTTTAATATCGGCGCGCCAAGTTTATTGAACGCGCTTGCAAGAAATCGTCGCTTTGGTTCTGCCGCACTATAGACAAAGCGTGGCCATAACGCGTAGAGTTGGAGCAGCACTGCTGGCTCAGTATCTGTAGCGTTCCCTGTCACCGTTGAGTTCAGCCCAGTTTCAAGATCAATGAGATACAGGAACGACTGATTATCATTGATGACATCAGAGATTGTGCAGATGATCTGAAGCAAGACATGTCGTGGCGTGATCGATTCGACGGTAAACCGGAAGTCCTGGAACACAGCCCTGTTGTTGAGTACGGTACGAACAATTTTTCCTTGTCCATCGATGATGTAGATCCAAACACGTTCCGGGCGTGTCACCTGCCCGACAAATGGTTCGTCGGCTACATCAGCTGTCACCACAATCACAAGACGCTGTTTGAGTGGATCCGCGTCCCAGCGGAGGAGACGAAGTATGCGCAACTGATATCGGGCCGCGTACGCCTCCGATGAAGAAACATTGATACGTCGATAGGTGGCTGCTTGTAGTGTTGGTATCCAAATTCCTTGCTCCAACACCATCTCAGTATCTGACGAAGCAAGCACTGTCAAGGCAAGCGGAGTCACTGGCGTCAACACTGGGTTAAAAAACGTATACCCCAATGGAGTGCTGATTTCAAACGTTTCGCTCTCAAAGGCTGGTGAATCTGCAAACTCGGCAAAGGCTTCTGCAATGAGCCACTCATCATTGATCGATCCTACATTGAACATGATTGAGGAGGCGATGGCCAACTGTGCCGCCCCAATCCTGTAGTAGTCCGGCGGGATTGCAAGAGGATCAACGAACCCTGGATCAATCAGTGCAATCGCCGGATTGAACACATTGAAGGCATTGTGTCCAGGACCCGAAACAGTTTTGAGTTCCAACCGTGATGCTGTGAACGACAGAGGTAGACTCCGCCACAAGACTTGTTCGAGTGTCGCATTGATAAAAAATGCATGATGCTCGAATGCTGGGGCCGATGCAATAGACAGATCAATCGGTGGCGTCGGAAGAAGAAACGGTTCACCGACTGGACCTTGATTTACTGGCGCCAAGAACCCATCCGGCCCTGGTGGTGTCCCAAGACGAGCCCAGACGAACGGCTCTTGATCAATGTCTGTATCGCCTGGACACGTATCGCACACAAGCGAGAGACAGATAATCAGATGCCCATCAGCGTTGACGATCACATCGGTAACGGCGATCCGCACAATCATCTGGTTCCCAAGCAGCTCCTTGAACTGCCCGATGTCAGGACCACTGAGGTGCATGAAGTGCTGTGGTGTCACAGTAAACGTTCCAGATACCGCCGTGCCCAAGGTATGCGGTCCTGAGATCAACGTGTCGTGATCAGTCGTGAAGCCAATCGGAAAGACCATCCACTTAACTGTATACGTCTTACTCTCTGTGATCGAGAATGTAAAGAACTCGAACAGCAGGGTCGTGAGCATTGTCTCGAGCGCAATCTGTTTGATGAACTTGACGACAGGTGTTTTCTCCGCCAGTACCTTCGCCGGATCACGCGTGATCTTATAGATGTTGTAGATGTGATTTTCCATGACAACATGGAAGTGCTGCCGATCTAATCCCCAGCGGACACCAAGTGGTGGGGATTCGAATTCAATATCAAGATTGTTGATCTTTAGTTGTGTGAACTGCCTGTCATTCCGAAAGTAGATCTGATTCTGTAAAATCAACAATTCTTCGACGACACCATTTCCAATCGGCACAACATCAGGACCAAAGTGTGCCCGGCGGGCATTGTGTCCGACGATCACACGTGGGCGGGCATTCTTGAAGACAACATCAACACGCTGTCCTGACGAAAGCTTCACGTTTCCACTTGCCGGGATGTTGGCACCCTTAACGACGTACGTCCCATCCTCATTCACAGCTTCGATCGCTTCGCTCTTGATTTGATTGGCTTCAGGGTTCTCGCCACGCAGACGTTTCCTGAGCTTGAGATATGCGTCGATAAGACGCCTAGACGGGGTGAACTCGATCGGCATCAGCCCTTGACGGATCCATCAATGACGAACTCACCGTCGCGAGTCTTGGTGATAAAAACCACCTGCCCGGCGGTCAGTGGTTCGTCATTCGATTGTCTGGCCTGGACAGTGCGTCCGCGAAAGAATGCTGTCCCACCGGCAGTCGTGGAGACTGCCGTCATGGTCGCGGTGTCAAAGAAGGCCTCATCAGAATCGCTCGGCGTCGTCTTACCGACCATCGTAATGCGCTGATTTCGGAGTCCCTGCACGTCACCGTTCTGCATGAGCGTCGTGTACTGATTCACCATTCGTCTGAATGCCATGTCGTTCTTTCCTTCTTTAGGCAGCCTGCCACCCAAAGCCGGTGGCGTTGAGCACATACTCTGACTTATCATCCTTCTCCACGTACTTGCTCCGCACGCTCGTAATGATCACGGGCGGAATATTCAAGAGACTTCCATCCTCGACTTCGATCCCAACGAAGGCAACAGTCTTGCCGCGCTGGACGAACGGCATCCCGATCCCATCGAAGATGATTTCATACTCGTACATCCCCTGAACCGCCACGAACTGCGCTTGCAATTGCTGGAGCGCCCCAATGTCAAGGTTCTCGTCGCCGATCTCGATGTCCTGCGCATCATTGTCTGTCGAGAGCACGATCGTGAGCTCGATTTGGCGGGAGCCACCGATGCCGGGCTGCCCATCAGCAGTATTGGTCCGTGAGATGGGGGCGGCTCGTCCTGGTCCACCAGGTTGAAACCCACCTTGCGTCTGTGTTCGACGCATGAGAAAATCCCAATCATTGTCGCCACTGTTCCAGATGTAATCAGTGGCAATCTGTTCGACGAGCTGATTGCCTTTTGGTCGAAGCGTTTTAACTGTCTGTGTCGCATTGATGAATTGCCCAGTTCCTGCTGTGCCAAAAAGTGTCCCAAGCTGCTCCGAGAAACCAACCGGTACATTTTCCTGCAGATCAAGCGTCTTGGTAACATCGGTTTCACCGGTCAGAAATCCACTGCTATTGTATGAGTAACCAATTGATTCAATATCCCATACGCGAAAAACTTTTGACTCATCCGATTTATCAATACGTTCACGTGTGATCAGTGACTCTTCCTGCTTGGGTTGTCCAACTTGCCCGGATGAATCGAAGGCAACCGACGACCATCGGTTGTTAATCTTTTCTCGCGTTTTCATAATCAGGCCAGTTTGATCTTTGATGAATTCTTCTTTGGTCGAGCGAAGCAAGATATGTGCCGGCATCTGGAACACTGACGTCGTGTGGACAATGCTCTGTAAGACGTCAGGTGGGGCAAAGTTCTCCTGGATATCATCTTCGGTCTGCTCGCCAGAGATGAACAGATTGTTGAATCCACCTGTCGTCACATTGTCCGGATCGATGGTGAGTGACTCGGCAATCTTGGCGCCACGAAGCGTGAGAATCCCTACCTTCTTGGTCTTGCGCTTGCGGATCGTGACCTGTTTCCGCCGAACTTCGTTGAGCGTGAGGAAGTACGTCGGCGTTGTCACCGGAAACGGGCGCTGTCGCAGAACTATAGTTTGTCCCATGATGAAGATGTCTGTGCGAAACGGCTCAACGAATGTCCAGGGACGAATGAGGTTCCTGAGAATATCGATAACACGCCCAACCGCTTCGAACGTCGCCTGTAGTTCATAGTCGATGGTCTCATAGGAGAGCGTCAGACCCACGCTCGCCACGACCTCAGCAGCGATCTGCGAGGCCGTGAATCGCCCCTTCACTTCAGGGATTGCCCCAATAGGCGGGACGAATGTCGAAACTGTCGGGGGTGCTGGCAGCCTGATGTACCGCTTCTTGAAGTACGAGTCCAGCAGGAGTGCTGATGGATCCCGCCCACGAATTCGCCCATTGACATTATTCGGACTAATCGTGATTTCGTATTCGTCGATGATCCCGAGTGTAATCTGTGAGATCGTCTTCAGCTGGGTCCCATCAAGCAATCCAAGCGCGAGTGAAACTCGATCGGCTGGTGATGCCTGCCTGAACAGCTCACTATCGTTGATCTCAGCGTTGAAGCCATCGGCAACCAGCTCCAACGTTGAGTCGATACTGAATGACGCGTATTCACTGGTCATGGCGTTTTCGTGATCGACCCAAATGGCTTCTGGACATCGATGCTGATGAGCGGCGAGAGGATGTCAGGGACAACATTCCAGCGAAGCGTGAATGGCATGATATGTTGTCTGATTGTCCACCGCAACTGGAGCTTGGCGATGAGCCCACGCTGGACGACTCGCCAGCGAATCGAGAATGGTGTATCAAGCGGTTGCCTGACGCTCCAGATGAGGAGCAACTTGTTCGGATCAAGTCCTGTACTATCGATCGGGATCGCCGCATACTGGGTGAGCGGGATGCCTCCGAGGAGGGCATCAATTGGGATAGCGTCAAGACGGTTGAGTGTCTCCAAACCCACGCTGTCGATCGGGATAAGCATATCGATCGAGAGTGGTTTGACTCCAGTGCTGTCAACAGGGATCGGAGTATCAAGTGGCTGGATTGCGAAGAAGCCAGTGCTCTCGACTGGGATGAGGCAATCGAGAGCAAGGTCGATGACAACAACGGCATCATCTTCGCCCGACCCCCACTCGGCCTCGCCCCATTCAAACAGACCCCATTCTGAGGTCGGTGCCATGGATGATTATGTCTCAAGCCATGACAGAACACTCATACCGGCAACACCGAATGGTCCGTCAATAGGAAACGAGGCTAGCGCTCCCTCTGTGGAAACCACAATTCCTACATCAGTCTCGGTGAATTCACCAATAACAGACTGACGGACCAGCGTGAAGTTCACGCCGTCCTGGGAATAGCGGGCAAAGTGATTGACACCGTTATTTTCAATTTGCAGCCAAATCGGTCCACCACTGTATCCGGGAAGGCGACCGACCAGCATCAAATCAAAAGACGTAGTGTTGTTGTACTGATACAGGTAGATCCCACCATTCGCTGCCGCAACAATCAGTCTCAGACCACCCGCACCGGATCGCCACCCAATACCTCCGAACATCAATGCAGCGGAAGCGGTGACATCATCATCGCCAGCTTGCAATAGTCGGATAGCGGCCGTGATTACATAGGGAGAACCCGGTGCACTAGTATGCCGCATCCCCACGCTGGTCCCTGCCCCGGTTGCCGGTCCTGACAGAAACACAATTCCGTTAGCTTGAACAACCGTTTTGGTGCCTTGATTATCCCATGTCCATCCTGACTGATCAAGAGCAATGAGTTTGTAAAGTGGTCCGAAGAAGTCACCCGCTGAGACACCGGTAGGAGCACGGACTTCGTCGACTTCAGGACTCTGAAGAAACCGTTCCGCAACGCCACGACTCGCGGCAATCTTGACCGTGTCAGCGCTCGCGGCATTGCCATCACTGAATTCAGCGGCACCCGTAAATACAGCGCCGGCGACGCTGTCAACGCGCCAGACAGTCCGTGCCACGTTTCCGAGTGAGACGCGGAACACGCCTGTCGTCGGGAATCCCGCCGCCGAGACGACGGTGAGTGACGACCCACCACTCGTATACGGCGCGGCGAGTGTGCTCTCGCCGAGGTTGGTAAATTTCTCTGTCGTCATGTTACACCGTCTGCCCGGTCAGCCTCGGGGTCCAGATCGAATTCTGCGCTGCCGCGCCGGCAAGCAGGGTCAGCTCTGCCCACATTGCGATGTTGGATCCTGCCTTGAGATCTCCGCTGCCACCCGGAACAGCCTTGGTCGCTGAATCGAATGCCGTAACGCCAGTCACCGGGGCGGTCTGTCTGTTGCCCGCGTTGAAGAAGGCATCGTTGAATGTCGTCCCGAGCGCGAAGGCGATGTCCGCGTTAGGGTCACTCGCTTCGGCGATCTGTGCGGCGAGGAGTGCGAGTCCCTGCGGACTCGTGTTATCCCAGAACATCTTCGCGTAGTACGTCCTGATCGCGCCACCCGGTGTGTCTGCCGCCGAATTGTAGAACGGACGCCGAATCTCGATAACCTGTGACGGATTGCGCTCGAAGAAGTAGCCCTTCGAGAGTACGAAGGCTTCGCCGCTTCCGCTCCTGTTATCCCCGGCGACTGCCGGCGTTGGAAAGAGTGTCGTATAGGGATGATCTACTGTCGCCAGCCGATCCAAACCGCGGTAGTTGATGACGCGCCGGATCGACTTGCTGGTCCCAGTCCCACGGAGCACCCACTGATTGAACGCCCCATCGACCGCAGAGAACCCCACAGGGAGCGTGACGTCGAAGAGTGTCGCGCCGGCGAGCTGCCCAGAGAGCTGCCCGGTCTGCCCCTCGAGTGCGATGTCACCGACAGTCAGCGCATTCTTGATCGACTTCAGTAACCGCTCGAACGTGCTGGACATGACAACCGGCGTCACCCCGATCAGAATCTTGGCTTCGCTGATAATCAGACCGGTGACATCACGTCCGAACACAGTCACCTGCTGCGTGGTGTCGACCGTCGTTGAGCTGACGATCTGCATGAGCCCAGCGGCATCGATGAACGCCGGACGCTTGGTTCGATCGATCGGGCCCCCAATTGGGGAGACAAGATCGTCGTCCGGATCGACCTGTGCGTAGTAAAGCTTGAGATCTGCGAGTGTGACCGACATAGCTAACTCTCCTGTGCCGTCTCAAAAACGAGACGGGGGTTGCCGACTTCTGGCGCATTGATTGGGACATCGATGAGCACCCAAATGAAGTACCACTCTCCGATATCAACCTGTCCTTCGCTGATCGGACCGCTGGCGAACACGGTCGGAGGAATTCCGTATGATGGTGTCGAGGTCAACGTGCCGGCCGTGACCGCGGTACCGATGTCGACGTAGGCAGTAGCGCCACCAGCCAGCTCGATGACAAGTGCCGGTGTGGCATATACCCCAGTCGTTGTGCTCCGCCACACTCGGATCTTACTCGCGCCAGTGACCGCCGCCCAAGAGAGGGCCACAGTTTTCGTTGTATCATCGATAGTGACCGTGGCCTCAAAACTATTGCCCAGCTCGATGTCATCAGCATCATAGCCGACTACGCGCCAGAATCGCGCCCCGATAACTGGCCAGATCCCACCAGCAGCAGGAGCCGAGAGCACGGCAGCGAGATTGAACCCCGCCGTTGTGTTCAGCAATGGCGGGACACCTGTTGTCGTCGCAGCACCATTGTCGACATAGGTGTTCGTGGCCCCAAGTGTTGCACGGAGGTTGGTCCCACTGTACGTCCCTGGCAGTGACGTCCGGTAGACCTTCGCCCCTGTTGCTCCTGCCGGGACACTGTTCCAGAGCAGCGTGACAAGCTTGGTGACATCATCGACGTTGATCGTAACTTCAGCCGAGCCAATGGTCTCACCAAGCGCGTTAGTCCAGGTGACCTTGTAGCCCACCGGACCTATCGCGCTCCAGACACCGCCTGATGCCGTGGGAGACAGTGTCGCCTGTGCCGCGAGTCCCGATGGACCGTAGGGCGTCCCGATGGTCACGGGATCAGCGGCATGGGACACCATGTCGATACCATCGTTTCCAGCGATCGCTTCGAGGAGCTGATTGACCCCGTTCAGGACACGATCAGATGTTGATCGGACCCCAAACTTCTTTGGCCGAATATGCTCGCCCCCGTCAATGTCACCAAAGTCGAAGCTCGTGATCTGTGTCGCGCCATCGCTATCGTAGAACTGTACGGTCGCTGACATAGGCTATGTCCCCACGTAGGTGACGCCCCACAAGGTATTGATTGCGACAACCTTGAACTTCGCGTTGTACAGATAGATGTTCGGCCTGAAGTTGATCGGCTCGAACTCCATCATGAAGATCGTGAAGTTGTTAAGCATCCAGTCCCGAAGCTCGAAGGTCGCGCCACGTATCCTGAACTTCTCGTGAATCGTAATCGTCGTTGGCTCATCAAGGAACTGCTTGTCCTCACTCGCCAACACGACTTCACAGTCTTTCGCAAACGTCCCGAAGTCCTGGATGGTCACCTTCCCACCGATCGCGTCCTGGATTGAATAGCGCTTCTTCCATTGAACTGGCTTGTACGTCTTCGGGTTCGTCGTGAACCGGACGTTATCCAGGTACACGCCCCCAAGCGGGAATGGTGCCCCGATTGGGGGAGTCGGGATGTTCAATTGGGCCATGCTAGACCCCCCTCAGATCCCTACCCAGTAGGCAGAGGTTGACCCCAGTTGAAAGTTTTCCCTCTAGACGGGGAGAGATCCATATTGCCACGCTGGACATCCTCCAATTCCTTCTAGCTCTGTTCATATTCTGGCGGCCTCCTCCTCAAGCTTGCGGATGAGACCATCCGAGAAATTGGTGAACCAATCGCCCATGATCGGTGGAATTCTCCCGAGCATGTCCTGAATCGCTTGGTCACCAGACTTCTTCAGATCCTGTACGATGTTCCCGACACCGGATCTGTCTTTTGGAATGCCACCACCGGCGCGTTCGATCTCAGCCTGTCCTTGCGCCTGCTGATACATGATGTTACCCATTCCAATGTCACCACGATTGTATGCGGCTGTCGCGGCATCATAACCAAGTCCCGGACCCATTGTCTTCTGCGCCTGCCCAAATGACGATGAGAGTACACTCTCTGGCGTACTGCCCTGCTGTTGCATCTGACGCTGGAACTGCTGAAACTCCATCGCCTGCCGCATCTTCGCGGGATCCACCGCCCCACCACCAAAGAACTGCGCAAACTGATTGCCTGTTTGCTTCTCCTGTTGTTGCATAGCTTGTCCAATATCACCACTCGTAATGGTCTTCCGACCTTGACTCTTGGCGTAGTCTTCAGCCATCTTGATGAGCTGGCCGAGCATACCGGCTTCTTTGTCCCGGCGATCCTGCTCAGCCTTGGCCGCGTCATCGCGAGCCTTGGCTACGCGTGAGATCTGATCCAGCTCAACGTTCGCCCGTTGATTGGCGAGATCCATCAGCTTACGCTGGACATCCTGCTGAAGTACCGCATTGTCCTGGTACTGGAGCGCTAACGCCTTATTCGCGGCGATCTCAGAATCGATCGCCCCCTTCTTGGCTTCGGTGATCTGCCGCGTCGAATCGATCTCGAGATTCTTCCGATCCTCGATCTTGGTCTTGGCATCCGTGTCGACGCGCTCAATCAGGCGAGACTCGGAGTCACGCTGCATCTCGACAACCCTGATCTCTCGCTCACTCGCATCACGCCGTGCCTTGACCTGATCATCCATTGACTTCTTGGCATCATCAGCCTCAGCCTGACGAATCTGTAGAAGTGCAAGACGACGCTCCCCAGCGGCGGCGATCTCCTTCTCATTCAGCTCACGATTGAGCTTCTCGATCTTAATCGGATCGTTGGTGATCTTCAGGAGTGCCGCGGTCTTTTCACGCTCGGCCTGAATGATGAGTTCGTTATACCCCATCTGCATCTTGAGCTGCTCAACCTTGGATCCGGTCTCCATGAATCGCAGATCACTGAAGTACTTCTGATCGATTTTCAGCTGAGCATCCCGTGATTTCGCCTGTTCGTTGATATCATCAGGTGTAACGATCGCCCCAGGTGCCGACGCTTTCGATGTCGACTTGGCTCCAGGCGCTCCAGTTGGAGCAACGATAAAATCAGCGACAACCTTTCCAAACGACTTGATGAATTCGATCCCCTTCCCAATTGCCCAGATTGCTGCCGCGACCGCCTTCAACGAGACCGAAAGTGGATCAAGTGCCTCATTCGATGTAATCATCCACTTGATCCATTCGATAGTCAAGCCGATGATCGCAGTCACACCCTCGATGAAGAAGTTCAGAACCTTCACACCTTCGCTGAGTGCCGGGATCAATGAGCGACCAAGCACAATCCACATATCTTCGAAGGCATCACTCAGGGCAGCCTTAGCCTGAATCAACTCCTTCGTTCGTTCCATGTCCTCCTTGGTCATGATCCCGACGTCACGTGCTTTCTCTTTGAACTTCTCCAACCCTGCCGCGCCCTGTTCCAACATCGGAGCCAGTTCGCGTCCTGCGCGGCCGAACAACTGCATCAACGCCGCATTGCGCTGACTAGCGTTACTGATTTCACCAAGTCGCTTCAGCGTATCTTCGAAGATTTCACCAGTACTGCGCATGTTCCCATCGACATCGCGAATCGCAACGCCATAGGCTCCTAGCTTCTTGCCTCCGTTCTCGATCTCCATCGAGAGCCGGAACATCGTTCGTGTCATCATGTCGCCTTCGAAGCCCATCAGCTTGAACGCATCGGCGAGAACGTTGGTCTCTTCGACAGTCATCCCTGTGACCGCCGTGAGTGAGCGCATCTCACGGTAGACGCTTTCCGTCGCACTCGCCGCCTTGTTCATGATCCCGATGAGTGCCCCAACACCGGCGGCGACAATGCCAAGCGGTGACGTCATCGCCGACATTGATCCTGAGAGGAGCTGGACCATCCCGCCCATGCCTTGGGCGGCAGACGCCCCAGCACGGAAGCTCTCCCCAAGTTGCATCATCGGCGCACTGATGTCAGCGCCGGCGATGTTCTTGAATCCATCCTTCAATTTGCCCGCGGCGTCCTGGAGCTGCTTGAAGAAGCCAAGCGTTTCCGCCTGCCCTTCAACGCCCGTGCGAACAATCAGTTCAGGATTCCCGCCACCCATGCTTGCGCTCCTCTTAGAACTTCAGCAAGCCGCCCTGCTTCTCGATCTCCTCAGGCGTGAACACCGAGTATTTCCCACTGCCCTCAGGATCATTGGCCCGTTGCATCGACTCTTCCATGGCTGCGACTTCCTCGAGCGTGCCTCTGAGCGCCAGCGCCATATCAAAGGCGAGGGCCAACGCCGACTTCGGACTCAGGCGAATCATGCTGCTCGGTCGTATCCCGTACCGCGTCGCCGCTAGGTCCAGGAGTCTCGCGTGCGGGCTCAGGAGGAAAGGACTTCAGGTCGCGCTCCACCTCCATGGTAATCGGACTCGCGTTCACACTCCCCTGACAGAATCCGAAGATGAGCGCCTTGTCCGTATCCGGAATGTCGCGGATGTTGACCTGCCCGATCGTGAATCCCTCGGCATCGACTGTGGTCTCGCTCAGCCCTTCATCGACGATCTTGAGATCCACGACCACAGCCTTGATCGCCGCGTCCATCAGGCCGATCATGGTCTCCGCCCGCTCGTTCATGTTGATCGGGGGCGCTGGTCCGTCGCCATCACGCCCGAACACGGACCAGACTGCACTGATCAGGTTCGGTGGGATCTGCTTGAGCCGGACTTGCGTCAGGAGCGAAACACGTTTGACGCGGACCTTGTTGCCGGACGGTAGTGGGAGCATTTCGATGTTGCCATATCCCGCCATGGTCAAGCCTCCATCTATGTCGTTGTTGCGCCCGGTGCCCCTGCATGAAGGGGCACCGGGCTAAGGCACTGCAGTGCTACGTACCCTGACCTGTCGGGATCTGTGCCGGCGTGACGAACGCGTACGCTGGCGGCGTACCGAAGGGCGTGTTCGGGAAGAAGTACCCGAGACGATCGCCCTGGTTGCGAGTCGTGAGTGACTGTGCCCTGGCTGCGATCTTGGGCGCCATGTTCGTCTGCCGCGCGAAGGCCCAGTTCCTCGCCTCGCCGAAGATCGCCTGATAGAGCATTGCGGAGATGAAGCCACCCGCACGCCGTGGGGCGACGATCAGAACCGAGAAGAGCTGAGGATTGATGACACCACCGAAGCTGATGCCGGTCACCTGGTCCAATCGGCTCAGGGTCATGTCGCGGAGATTCTCGTAAGAGAGCTCACCAGGGGTGAACTCGATCCGAGCATCCTCTTTGATCGTGACGTAACCGACGTTCCCGGTGTCCTGCTGGGTCTCGATGTCGAACGTCGTCGGGCTGACGATCAGCGCCGCAGCGTCCAGTGTACTCCCGATGAACCGCCCGCCCGGCTGCGGACTCCCGTCCACGTTCAGCGGGACCGGCGGAACTGTCGGAATCGGGACGTTGATGTAGATGTCCCCTCGCCCGACGTGGATGAGAATCGGATTCTGCGCCATGCCTTAGACTCCTTCCCTCGCTAGGACCACGGCTCGTACGACCGGGCCCTGACGCGCATTGTGATGTCCTTGCGGAACTGGCGATCGCGCCCACCCGTACCACCACGGGTATACGTCGGGCTGTACTCGAAGCCATCCACCCAGACATACGTGTTGTGGAAGTTCTTGTCGTGCAGACACCGCCACGCTGCAATCCCATAGCGCCAGACCGTCTTGAGCATGCGCCCGATCTCCACGTCCTCGGTGACAAGAACCGTGTAGATCGTGTGCTCACTCATCTCGAAGTTCTGGGCCTCGAGCATCTGCCGAGAGGTATCCAAGAGAATGAACGCCGCCGGAAACGTCTTCGGCTCGATCACCTCGGACATGTACCACTCACTCTCGGACATCTTCGGCAGATTGACCGTTGACACGCGCTGATTGGGAGCGATCGGGACTGTGTCGTTGTACGCCAAGAGCAACCGATCGATCTCACCATTGAACCCGGCGCGGAGGTTGTACGCGACTGCCTGCAGCGCGGATTCCCCAAGTGATGTTGGGACGATGTTGATGAGTGGAAACGCATGTCCTGGCGTACTCATGCTATCCCGTTCTCATCCGCTTGAGCAGGTACGCGGCCATCGCGTCAACGACGCGCTCACCCTCGGCTTGCGTCATCTTTGGAATAACGATACGCTTTGGTGGTCTGCCCTGCACTCTGATGGATCCGGTCTGATGAATACGGGCGTAGAACACTGACGTCCCGTACTCCATCCAGAGTGGTGTCGAGCGGAAGATCGACTGAGCATGTCCGATGCTTGTGAGACTTCCGTAGAGATTGTCGCTCAACCCCCGGAGAATCCCCACCCCTGGCATGTGCGCCGCTTTCCACGCCGCGTAGTTCGGAGAGAGTGGCTGCCATGGCTCCCCGGTGTAACTGCCTTGACTGTTGAAATGTTCCTTGATGAAGTCCATGTAAATCTGCCGGATCTCGATCCAGACCGGGGAAAGATCCTGAAAGGCAGCCGTCGCACCCCGGATCATGTTCTGCAACCCGGTGTCGTCGACTTCAAGGGTGGGCACGTGCATCGCTAGAACCGTGGCCCCACTCGTGGAATGCGAGGCTTCATCATCGCCGCTGCCGGCGCAAGCTGACGACTCTGCCGCTTGTAGAAGTCATCGCGAAGAATCCTGGCCTCGTCCATGAACGTCCGGGCGAGCTTGTCGAACAGATTGGATTTCGAGAGGTTGTCACCCTCTTCAGGTGACTCCTTGAGAATCCACTTGTCCGACATCCGCTGCGCCCAGCGGATCGCCTGTTTCTTGTAACCGAAGTACCCACCGAAATTCAGGACGACGATTTTCATCGCCGACTCGATGGTGGTCACATCGTCACTGCCCTGAATCTGTGTTGCCGCGTCCATCAGTGCGAGCTGCAACTCCGCATCCAGAAAATACTGGTAGTAGTAGCGGGCGCGCACTGTTGACCCACCAGCCGGTGGCGACGCCAGCGTAATCAGACCCATCACTGGATCCGTCAGTGTCGCCGCCACCGGAGTGAAATCGACATTGACAACGAGCGAGCCTGGCACCACGCGCTCTTCCCATGCGAAGAACTCCGTGTTCGTACCATCGCATTCCCCGACCAGCTTCTTCTGCTTGACAGGCCGATCTGTTGGCCCATCACTCAGAAACGTCCGAAGATCGGAGATCGCGGTAGCGAGATCCGGCCAGGCTCCCATCGACTACACCATCTGGACCGCTGCGACGGTGTTGACCGACGTCCCACCGATCGCTGCTGAGAAATCCGCGAACAGCTGATCGCGACCGTCACCCCAGATCGTCGGATCCTGGAAGGGCCCGAAGGTCTCGAGGGTATCGGCCGGAATGACCGCACTGATGTTGCCCAGGCGGCCGTGGATGCAGGCGACGGACGGGACTGAAATCGTCACGCCTGCCCCTGTGCCGGTCTTGATCATGAGCGCGACGCGCCCACTGTTCTGGACCTGCATCCCGTTGATCGTGTCGACCGGCGCGAAGGCGAGAGGATTCCCCCCGACCGCGCTGACCGACTGCAGTGTGAGTCGCGTACGAAGCGCCATGTTCAATTCCTCCTGTCGTTATCGGTTACGGTAGTGCCGACGCCAGCAAGTACACTTCGATTTCCTGCGCGGCCTGTACTGTTCCTGGAACGAGCTTCAGGAACGGAACACCGAGCAGGAGCGCCTGCAGTGCCGCCGGAAAAGCAACGAACTGATTGCTTGCGACGGTCACTGTGGCAGCCGATCCCGCGCCGTCCTGAACGGGGAAGTACGGCTGATTGATATCGTTCCCTTCCTTGTTCGCGATCGCACCCTGGAACGTGATCGCCGTTGCTGTCAACGTTCCAATGATCAGCAATGCCTTGGGTGCAAAGCCGGCAAGGTTCTGCCCCTTGTCAGATGTCACACCATTGACCCTGAGCAGATACTTGAAGACGTGAAGCCGTCCCGCTGGATCGACCTGTACAACCTGCGACATGTCGTTAGTCCTCCTCTCCGGTCAACCACGCTCGGAGTGCCTCGAGTGTCAAACGCTTCCCAGGTTCGACGAGTCCGTAACGGAAGTTCTCTGCCTGCGCAAACTTGTCGCGGTCTTCAAGTTCAGCGACCGGCGGGAGCTGAACACGATAGACATCGATCAGCAACAGTTTGTGCGGTGCCCAGAGCGACCACCGCAACGGCTTCCCGCTCCGATCGTAAGCGATGACGTGCGGGAGCCCAGGACGGGTGAGCACGGTCGTATCGCGCATCACGGTCCCGAGCAGCGTCTGCATCTCGCGCATGATCCGATGTCGCTCGATCTGCCGGACCGTCCAGCGATCGAGTGGTTCATCATCACGCTCACGAAGCGGACCTCGAGCCCATCCCGCTTTGGGAGCCGGAAGGACGCTCAGCCCGCTAAACTCACTCATGTTGGTTCGCCCGGCACTGGATGAACTGAATCACCCAGCACCGGGCAGCCCCTACGATCCCTGCACCGACTAGAACAGCCCGGTGATGGAACCGTCGTTGCCGAGCCACCAGAAGCGACTGCCACCACCCAGCCAGTCGGCCTCGAACCGGCGCCGGCTGCGGAATCGGTAGGCATCCACTTCGAACGCTGCACCGCTGGTGACACCCTCCTGGATGACCTCCAGCGGATCACGCTCCTGGAAGACGAAGCCCTTCGCCCGCTCACCGAGACCCCACGCCCAGTTGGGGAGGAATCGCGCGAGGACCGGCTTGATGCCGAGCCCCATGAACGGGTTCGCACCGAAGACGCCGCCCGGGAAGCCCGAGGCTGCGGTGGCCGCCGTGCTACCGGTCGGACCCGTGATCGCGGGGTAGTACGGCACTCCCGCGGGTGGGCTGACCAGCAGTGGGGCGTGCAGCGCGTCCATCGAGCTGTGGAGCAGCGTGTTGGGATTGACGATGATCTTGTTCTGCTGCGGATCCATCGCGTTGAGCAGATCGCTCCACGCCTGTTTCAGTGGGTTCAGCGCGAGTGCGACGTACGTGCCCGGCCGGTTCCCGAAGGTTCCATGCAGAGTCGCGCTGAAGGGGCCGTTGACCGCGGCACCATTGATGTCGATCGTGGTGTAGTTCGACGCCGGAACGATGAGGTTGGAGTAGGTCGCCGCGAGCCCGATGAACCTGAGCGCCGCGTAGGCATTCTCCGTGATCGCCATCGACTGACCGAGCCGCTGGGCCCGCTGACGGATCTGCCCCGTCATGTCGTCGTCGAACAGCTCGCGATCGAACGACTCGATCAACCCGAACTTCTGGTTGACGAGCACGCTGTCCTCACCGATGATGCGACCCTCGGGGAAGCGATCCCCGCGAGCCACCCGCCCTGCCACCGTGCTGCCGTAGAGCGGACCGTACCACTCCGCCACCGCGTCGCTTGAAGCGGCGAGGGCGTAGTCCTGCCACTCGCGCGCGACCGAGATGTACCAGTCGTTCGCGAGCGTCTGGATCCCCTTGCGCAGCAGGAACGCCAGCGCTGTCTCGGGGATGGCCTCGCGGAATCCGCGGACCGTCTCCATGCAGGCGTCCATCCAGCGTGAGGGCTTGAAATCATCCCGGCTCCAGATCGGGCAGACCGACTCTGCCAGCTCGGTCAGCTTCTTGCCGTACCACTTCCGCTCCTTCGCCGTGATGAAGGTGTAACCCTTCTGCCCCGTGCGATCGACCTCGGCGAGCCCGCCCAAGCTGGACTGCAGCTTCGACGGATCCGCGTTGGCGAGTAGCTGCAGCGCGCGGGAGATGTTGTTGATGTCGACCATCTGACCCTTCATTGCGTTCATCACCTCCCTTTCACTAGATCTGGGTCACCGTGAACGTGTCGATCAGAACCGGGACGCGGACCGCCCCGACGATCGCTTGGTTGAGTGGGTTCTCGACGATGCCGACCTGCACACCGCCCGCCGCCGTCTTGGTCACCTTCGTCGTATCGGTCCCGGACATGTAGACCGGGTTGCCGTGCGAGTACGTCTCACCACCGGTCCCGACCAGTGCATGGATGCCGCTGGTCATGACCGACAGCTCCCGCGGAGTGAGTGCGGGGTTGCTGCCCAGGACGTTCATCCCGTCACCGGGCTCGCGTAGCACGCCGATGTACTTGCCGTTGGCACCCGTCCGGTTGAACCGGAGGATCCGCTGGTTCGTGACATCCCACGCGACCATCTCACCGGCACCCGGCTGTCCGAGTGGATCGGTGGTGAAAGCTGAGGCGTCGTAGCGGTAGGCAACCGGAGATCCGGCACCACCCGTTCCGCGATTGATGTCCTTGATGTACGTGTAGAAGTTGGGGAACCTGCCCATAGTTGCTCGTTACCTCCTCTCAGCGTCTGTGCGTTGCATGACGCGACTGGAAGAGACTACTTGTTCTTGTCCTCGCTCTTGCCGCTGTAGGCTTCGTGGAACTTCGTTGACAGATCCTTCGCGGTGACCTCGCCATCCTTGCCGGTGCCCTGGAACCCGCCCGCTTCCCGGGTCGGTGAGAGCTGCCGGTTGGTGAGCTTGGCCTCGCGGGCGAGCATGTTCTTCGCCTGCTTGATGGCCGACTCCCACTGCTCGGGCTCGTACAGCGTGACCAGATCCTTCGCGGAGAGGATGTCGGCCGGGATGTTGGCCTCCTTCAGCTGCTTGCTCGCCTCCTCCAGTCGATCGAAGGCGATGATCTTCGACTTCGCCTTGCGCAGCTCGATCGCGAGCTTCTGGTTCTCCTTCAGTGCCGTCGCCAGATTCCGGTTGGTCTTCACGAACCTCCCCTCCTTCGCCTCGAGCTGCCGCTCGATCAAGATCATTCGACCGCGCAGCTGCCGCTCGGATTCGCCCATCGTTTCGCCGGCCCTCGAGAGCTGATAGCCCTCGGGTGGCGCGACCTCGTTGACCGTCGCGCACTTGGCGCACTTGAACTGCATGCGCTGTGGGTCGGCCTCACTCGCCTCGTCTGACATGCCGAGATCTCCATCACCCTCGTCATCGTCCTCGTCGTCATCGTCACCGAAGGCTTCCTTCTCGGCGTCCTCCCCTTCCTTCTCTTGCTCCCCTTCCGCTTCCTCTTCGCCTTCCTTCTTCTTCTGCTCCCCTTCCGCTTCCTCTTCGCCTTCAGCGGCGACCAGCTCCGGCTCACCACCGCCCTCGGGAGGCATGTCACCCTCAGGTACTTCTTCGGGGACTTCCTCCGGAACTTCGTCACCCTCGGGCAACTCCTCGTCGGCTCCGCCGCCCATGCCCATCATCTTGGACAGCTCACCGATGTCCTGCTGGATGTCCATCAGGATGTCCGCGACATCGCCCCCGGCGACATCGGCGGTCTTCTGCGCCTTCGCATACTTCGCACCGGCCGCCTTCAGCTTCTCGGTGGCGACTTCCTTGACGGCGTCCAGATTGTCCTGGGCCTCCGCCTCGCGAACAGAACGCTTGAGTGCCTTGACCTCGCGGAGCAGGCTGATGGTCTCCTGCTGCAGCACGGCCTGGGCTTCCAGCGCCTTGGGATCCTTCTGCTTCTCCTTCTTCGGATCCTTCCCTGCCTCCTTGCTACGGCCCTTGAGTACCGCCGTTGCCATGAACTGCCCTCCTTCTGCCCCCGTCCGGGGCGATGCTTCCCGACGCTGCCGCGTCTGGGAGCGCGTCCAGGCCGCCGCCTTCGCAGCCTCTTTGATCAGCGCCAAGAAGCGCCCACCCCGGGCGGGCTTCGTGACGATATCGGCGCTGAATGCTTCTTGAATCTCCGTCACCAGATTCACCGACATGCCCCGTATTGTTCCAGGGTGAGAGATCCCACCACCATTGATGCTGATCCCGGCGTACACATCCTTGCTATTCGGGAATTGCTTCTGGTACGCGAGCGCTGCTTCGACCTTCCCCATCGCCGTGCTGCCTGCTTCGGTTGTATCGAACTGCAGATCCGCGAAGCAAGCTCGGAGCCGCTGTCCTGTCGTTGGATCCGGAACGAATCCGAGCTTGCACTCCCCGAACCATCCGGCGAGATCGTAGATAGATCGCTCGGGGCGATCGCTTTCTTCACTCTCTGACGGGTGGTCGATGTAGAACTGTTTGCCCTGAAACACCACCGCCGCGGACTCGATCGCTTCCGCCGTGTAGTAGTTTTTGTCGCGGAGGTTGCCCAAGCCCTCGGTAATGATGATGCACTTGGCTTTCCGCGCGACCTTGTCAAGCCCGACGCCATCGGCTTCACGAAACGGGGTGAGCGTGACGAATCGCATCTCGCGCGTCGTCACGCCTGACTTCTTGTCGGCGACTGCTATTGTCACCGTGTCAATCTCCTCGCTCCAGCCCAACCACCTTTTGGTGTATCACTCGGTCGATCGAACCGATCACGACGAGGAGACGTCGGACGATTGCTTGGTCGCGTTAAACGTTTGTCACCTGCCCATCCACCTTTTGGTGTCTCACCACGTGCAATGATCTGACTCCCACCACCTTTGTGGCGTCCGGAGCCTGGACCACCTTCCTTCTCGCTCTGCTTGTGCGAGGACATCCCTTGTCCATCCATCCACCAGGCAAGTGCCCAGGGGTTGGTGATGTCAGGATGTCCCTTCATCGCCTTGACCGTGCCCTCCCAGCCAGGTGGGGAGACTTCACCGACGGCCTTGGCCATGCACGCTTTCCAGGTCTCATGCCTGGTCGCCGTATCCCAGAGCTTCTGCAAGGGCGAGCGCTCGGGCTCATCATCTTCGACGAGCTGTAGAATACGGAGTGGCAGACGACGCTCGATCAGCCGAGCAATCCTGTCGACGTCGTTCATGCTGCTCCTCTCCGTCCATGCTTCAGGCCTGGGGCGGTGTAGTCCTGCGAATCACTACCCGGGACATCGCTGATCGCGACATGAGAGCCCATCGTTGACATGGCCTCGTTCTTCGTCACCAGTGACGCTCTGACGACAAGCAATGCTTTCTGAATCGCCTTGGCCGTTGCCGGATCCACTGGCCTGTCCTTGATCCGCTGGCGACGCTCGCCCGGCTTCTCGCGGCGGGTGAACGTTCCAATCTGGCGATCCTCATCGCTCGCAGGCTCAGCCTTGGCGTAGATCGTCTTGCCACCAGGCCGTCGTCCGGAGCCGGGCCCGCCTTCTGCTTCGGGATTGTAACGGTAAGATTTTCCAATGAACGTCGGCTTGACGTCCATGGCATCAGGTCGCTTGGTCCGATGTTCAGCCTTGGCTTTGTCGATTGCATCCTTCTTGTTAATCGCGACAACAGTGTAACTTTCATCGCGACCCGTATCATCTTTGAGATGAATCTCAAAGCCTTGCTTCTCACCTTTCCCATCACCTGAGCGACGCCCTGATCCTGGGCCACCCTCTTCACTTTGTCGTGCCGTATCTTTGTTCGCCGCTCTCGATCCAGTACCAGGACCAAGTGGATATTTCTTCCCACCTTTCTGCGGACCACTCCCAGGTCCACCTTCGGTTTCATGCGCACTGAGATCTTGCCTAAGTGATTCAACACCCTGTCCCTGTGCGACGACGTGCTGATCCGCGGTATAGCGGATCCAGTTCCCGGAATCCCAGACGCGGATCTCTTCATCCGTTTCGGGATTCGTGTAGACAATGGTGTCGTGATCGTTCGCATGAAACTGCCAGCCTTGCCCACTCAGCAACGCGGCATGCTCATCAGTCCCGGGAACAGCTGATTCTTTCTTGGCACTGTCGACGAATGTCGCCTGCACTGTCGGAGCAGCTTGATTCTTGGCGACATTGTCTTTCGCCTCGAACTCATTGCAGACATCGACGTAGCGAATCAACCCAGCGACCATGTCGCACGCGCCTGGAAAGAGAAAGTGCGTACACTTCCCGCACGACCGTTCCGGGTTCTCCGCGTAGCGGTAGTTGACATCTTCCTTGGTCTCGAGGCGGCCAGGGAGCGCTTCGTTCGTATGCTGCATCACGTGTTTGAGCTTCATCTTCCGCTTGACATCATCGACGAAGCTCGCCACAGGGACTTGATCATCGACCGGCTTGGCGAGGACTTTCTTCTTGCGGAGCAGTGGAGCATGGGAGAGCATCGCCTGCGCAGTGTACAGCAGTGTGCTCTTCATCCCTGCGGGCTTCTTCTTGCCCTGATCCACCCAGCTCTCATCAGATCGCTTGCCGACTTTGCGAGTGCCTGGTGCCTTAGTCTTGGTCGATGGTTCGATCTTGGCCGGCGTCAGTTTGGCAAGTGCACCAAGATCACGTGCTGCCCATGCCCTGTCGAAGTCATCATCCAACTTACCAGCTGGTTTACCACTGAAATCAAGTGGTCCATCAACCGGCTCTCCACTGAATGAATCCAGTCCAGCGCCTTGCCTGTCTGCATATGGTACGGTCCCGCGATCCGACTTATGTCCACGTCGACCAGAGCCCGGCCCACCCTCTAGCAGGAAGCTCTGAACAATGAGCGTCGCTTGTAGCATCTAGAACTTCATCCCCCGCTTGACGCGCTTGTAGAGATCCCTGAGTCCTTCCAGGTCCGCCTTCTCGTGAACCCCGATGTAGGTCACCTCGATGAGTCCGGAGACACGATCACGGCGGGAGGCGATTCGTAGCTCCGCATCCCCACGCCGTTTCATCTCGTTGAACGCCTCCAGAACCATTGTCTGTTCCAGCCTGCTGATCTGCTCCCCGAGTGACGGGGCTGCTTTCTCTTCGACCACCGCTCCACTACTCTGCTCTGCTTTCATCGCCGCTCCTCCTCTGTCGTTGTGTACTACCTTCGACTGTCTCGCCTGCAACAACAAAGGCGGAAAACCAAGCTGCCGGGGCCCGGTCCTCCGCCTCTGTTATCTAGCAATCCCGCCTACACTCTCATTGGCGTCCCGATGGGAGTGGAGACGAGACAGTCGAAGTCTGCTACAGCATCACACGCGCTCCAGCGTTGGCCCCGCGGTTCCAGCCGTACAGCTCTCCAGCAACGCGTGTGTCGATGATCAACATCTTGTCGAGCCAGCGGAAGTTGTCGTAGCTGACACCAGCCAGAATCAGCAACGGCTCCCGCTGCTTGACGATCCCCCACTGATCGACCATCGCCGCGATGAACTGCGCCAACTCATCGCGCAACTCGATGATCTTCGCGTTCTTGTCGATGATGTCCTGCACGATCTCGTCGATGTGATATCGCTCTTCCATGAATGCGGGCAGCTCACCGTACCCGATCTGAATGACGAGCTGGCCGTCTTTGGTCCAGGTCGTCTCTGCGAACTTCACCTTCTTCAGATCGATCACGGAGAACTGGGCTTTCATCGCTTCGAATTGTCCGACGACGCCAACGACGAGGCTGACCAGGGCCGGACGCATCGCCCTGATGGTCTCGCTCCGGCGGCCCAGAAGATCAGCAACGAAGCTGCTGATCTTGTGCCTGGGTTCTCCGTGGAGGACTTGCAGCTCGCTCATTTCCGGGTCTTGACCTTCCGCTTCTTGTGCGCCGCAGCTAGTGCCGGACCCGTGACATCGAATCGCAAACGAGCCTTGGGATCGATAGGCTTACCATCGCGACGTCTGAGCTCATGCGCACCCTTGACATCTTCCTCATCTTCCTCACCGTCATCGGGCACCGGGCGAGGCCGACCCTTGATCGCTGCCTTCGACTTCTTCCCCGGCTTCTTCTTGGTCGGCTTCACCGCTGCGCGGCCACCCTGAATCGGTGCGACCCAGTTCGGACGCTCGGCCCCGGGGCGCTGACCCCAGGTCTGATCCCTGACACGCCAGACCGCGAGGTAGTGGCCGTCACCGTTCAAGCACTCGAAAAGCTGATTGCCGGTCTGCGAGTTCTGATCGGTGGGATAGATGAGGATCTTGCTCGGCCAGCAGACCGGACACATTGGCGGCAATGACTGGAAGCTCTTGTTCAACATGATGTCGCCGGGCTTCATCGGATTGATTCCGATCGGGATGCCCATCTCCCGTGCGATCCCTTCGACGTTGGTGACGAGTCCCATGCTAGCGCCTCCCCGCCTTCGACCGCTGCTTCGCGGCGGTAGCTTTCTTCTCGAGGTCTGGATCCGGTGGGGTGATGTCGACTTGACGGGAGCATGAGCCCGTGCACTTCATGACAATCTTGAGCTGCCCCGTGGTGCTGGACGGATGCGAGAGCTTCTGCATCGGACGTTCACAGCACTGCGTCGGGATGCGTACTGGTTCGCGAAGCGGTTTGACTACCTGCATTGCGTCGCCTTTCTTCGTTGTCATCCGGCCCTCCTGTGTCGTTTGATGCGCTGGGCCTCCTGACTCTACAAGCAACAAGCCCGGGAGATGAGATCGCCTTCTCATCTCCCGGGCTGTGCGACGGAGCCTTTCAGACTCCTCAGCGCCACCCGCTTGTTGATGGTGAGTATACAACACTCACCTCTGGTGTTGTCCACCCTTATTTTGTCCTGGTCGGCAGCCTGGAGGATGAGCCCCTTTCTCCTAGTCTCGTTCAACTGGTAGACCTTCCCACGATGAACAACAAGGCAAGGCAACTTCAGCTTGGTCATGACGCCTCCGTCCAGCGTGCCGAGATGCCATGTCGTTGGAGGAAGAGTCGCTCGTCCGTCGCAAGATCTCTGAAGTCAATCGCGAGCACGGCGTCCGTCTCGTCGCTTGAACTCCAGTTCTTGTGCTTCGTGATGTTCGCGCAGAGGAACACCATCGTTCGACTCCATGGCCGATACAACGTCCCGATCAGACGCTGGACGCGGATGTGCTGCCCGGTCTCTTCAAGCATCTCTCGGACAACGGCAGCGCGTGGAGACTCGCCAGCGTCGATGTGCCCACCAGGCAGGACCCATCGTGCAAGGCCTCGAGGCATGATTGCCCAAATACGTCCGTCAGTCTCATGGACTGCCGCGGCCACTCGCGTATAGGGCGAAAGAATCTCTGACGCGAAGTCGTCGGCCGCATAGATTACCTCGCCTGTCGTCACGTTCACGATCGTTCTGGGTCGAACTTCTTTCTCGATCACTTCACCGAAGACGAAGTGTGGATTCGGTGGATGCCCCTGCCGCCAAAACAGCTGCATCAGTGCCTGCGGGAACAGTGCCGGGAGTCCACTCTGCCAGAGTACCTCACTCGGCGGCACAGCTCCGGTCGTCAGATTCTCAGCGGTCTGTTGATCAACAAGTGCGATCGCAAATACCGGCACCACTGGGAACGTGATGTTTCGGAGTGCTGACCAGCGTGCGATGATCTCGCGCGGGAGCCGTTCCGATCGTATATCCCACGGGGGCTGAATCGTCGCACTATCATCAGCAAGTCCCTGGAGCGTCTGGATCGGATAGGCCGACGGCTTCACTGGTCGCCAGCTGCTCCAGCCCTTGACTTCAACGTCCTCTCCTTCCCGCTTCCTAAGCAAGACCGAATCCGGGTGATCCGTCGCAACAGCAACCTGGAGATCCGTCCAGGTCCCACGCTCGTACCCAGCAGTCTCGCGTGGGAGACTCCGCCAGGGCACGCTCTTGTACTGCGTCCTCTCGTCATGCATGACTTCATGAATCGTCGACACCGGCTGAAGTGTCTCATGTCCCCACCCCCACCCCGCTGTCTTGAATTTCGCTCTGATCTCGTCGACCTTGTCCTGCACCGCCTTCTTGGAAATCTTGTTGAGTGGAATCACGCCGGTCGACTGCGACACCTTGTCCGTAATCAGAACGAGTGGATCAGCCTTGATGCTCGGGAAGGATTGAATCCCATCGAACTTCGCCCCAGCATCGTCTGCCCACTGCTCAACATCTTCTGGCGACACACTCCCACCGGTTCCACCGAACTTACCATCGCTGTCCCGAGGATGCTGACTTGGATCCCAGGCTTCACGCTCTCGAGCTGGCCGCCATGATTCAGTCGTTTCAGAACGATCTTTGCCGCCTGACTTGATGTAACGAATCGCTTTCCCAGGAGCACTACGTCCAGTAAATGCGGCGATCTTTGACGTTGAGAGACCACCTTGCTTGGTAGGAAAATCTACAAAGACATCACCACCCTTAGCATGCGATGTGACGACTGAAATCGCATTGTTCTGCGCTGTCTCATTCGAGAGATCAAGCTCGAGACCAAGCTCACCGCTGTCAATCCGCGCTCGAACAAATCCATCCTTGACAAGATCAGCAGCGCTCGATCCATCTTTTATTTGCTTGGCTAGTGTCTCGTGACCAGACTGAAACGACGAATTATCGGCGTACATCCCATCCTTGTCGGCGACATCGCAATACACCTTGCCATCTGGTCCAACAAACGTCTCACCACTGGCATCGCGCATCCGTGTTTCAAACCTTGCCCCACCACTCTTCTCTCCACCTTTCTCATCCCCACCCTTGGATCCGAACTTCCCACCATGCCCACGTGGATGTTCGGCTGGATCCCAATTCGCTTCTTCCATTCTCGCTTCGGCCCTGGAGTACCCCATCACCTTCAGCTGCGCGGAGCCTTCAAGTCGCATCTCTGTGATCTCATCACGATCATCAATCACGGCGATCGTACACCGACAGTTGTAGTGTCTGGGTGGGGCATCGCCACCGAGATCCTCATCGATCCGAAGTCCGTGCCTGGCCACACAACCTGGCGTCACATCAGGATCATCAATCATGGCAAACCACACCATATACGATTCCATGCGATCAGCCTGTTGTTTCATCAACAAATTCCACTGCCGACGGGCTTCATTCTTGTAGACTTTCACCGACCCATAGGCACTGTACGCTGGCTTCTTCAGCTTGTCGACGCCAAACGTCTTGGAGATCCTGGCTCGGATCGTATTGAAGTCATCGCCGTTGATGAGCCCGCGGCGGAGATCATTGGTCACCACTCGCTTCATGTCATCGCTCATCGAGAGAATGCGATCCTCGAACGTCGCCCCACCAATCACACTCGTGGTGAGCTCACCCAAGACGTTCTGCGCCGTAACCGGTAACTTGAAGAAAGACTTATTCAAGATCTTTCCGAGACGACGTTCCAGGATGTCAGGCTGTGTGTTCAGCAGCTCCGCCATCTTCGCCGTAGCACGCTGTCCCACTTCATCAGTCAGCATCTGCAGTTCACGATCGATACGAGCCTGCATCTGCCTGAACGCCCCAGTGCTCCTGGCCCGGACATACGTCGGATCTTCGGCGAGGTACGTGTCGTAAATCCCCCGCAGGTTGGTGAGCAGGCGGTCGCGTGAACCCTGATACACCTTCGCGATGTCGACAGCATCAGCATCCAACTTGCGATTGAGATAGGTTCGCACATGCGTGTTTGCATCACGTAACAACTCCGCATGCGTCCGAGCTTCGATCATCACGCTCATAGCAGTGCCAGGAGCGTCATGAAGTCCTCCTCATCCTGTTTCATCACGGCTGCTCTGTCGATCCGCGTCGCTTCCGTCGAGCGCCCGCCGAGCCAGATGATCGACGAATGCCCCGCACGGACATACCCTGGATGGGCCGGAGTCGGATGTGGCTTCCGAATCCGCCTGGGCGCTTTAACGGGCTTGACCATGTGAGACGGGCGTGGGGGTAGCTCGCTCCCGGTGAATGTACTCCAGCTTGTTCCGCCGAGGTAGAGCACTGCGCAGTGCTGGGTCCGGTTGAGCAGCGGGGCTCTGACGAGCCACGACGGTGGCCACGGGGCGCCTGCACCGTAGAAGACGACGAGATCCGACGGAGTGATTGGAACAGTCGACGCATCAATCGGGATTGCTTCATCCCGATCCAGAGTAAGCACCGCAACAGCAGTCGAGTCAATCGGAATTTCATCGTCACGGGTAACTCCTGTAACCGCTTCGACAGGGATCGCTTCATCACGTGTCAGAGCGATGCGTGTCTGTTCACTATCAATCGGGATGTCATCGTCGCGAACCAGGCTCCCAAGCGACTCAACAGGGATCTCCGCAGTGATGCGCAGACTGCCATGACTCTCCACTGGAATCGTGACATCACGCTGAATCCCCTGCCCGGCTTCGACTGGGATTGCTTCATCACGGATGAGACCAACCACCGCCCCCAGTGAATCAATTGGAATGGCGGCATCGAGAACAAGACTCTGGAGGGCAATGCCAGACTCAACAGGAATGCTTTCATCGCGGACCAGGTCGCGGGGTGTGACCACCCCGAACTGCAAGACTGGTGCCCCGATGAACCAATACGCAAAGTCGCCCGTCGAGCCTGTCTGGAGGACTGGCGCTCCGATGAACCACAGATCAAAGTCTTTCGAAGCCATCGCGCTAGGAAGCAGTCAAGTTGTCCCACCAGACGTCGCGCTGAAAGCTGAAACTCGGCTGTTCCCGCCAGACTTCGACCACACCGGAGTAGAGTGCTGTGAATCCGCATGTCAGCGTTTGCCATCCTGCTACACCAGCAGCAATAGCAATAACGTCGTCAAAGAGCCCAATCTCCGGGGTCGCTTTCACGATCAGCAACGGGAACGGAGGCACCGCGACGTCTTCATGATCGACGAGCACGTCGATCGAGATCGTCCGCGCCCCCACTGATACCGGCACCAAGAGTCGCTTGAGAGTCCCGGGGCGACTCTGCTTCTGGCTTGGCGGTGTAGAATTTCCTACAGTGTCGTCACGTCCCGACTTGAACGTGACGAACCCACCCGCTGCTGGCGTGAAGTTGAAGAACAACGGCTCCAGTTCGCTTGTAAGTTGTAACGTCCTCGCGTAGCCTACCGGCACCTGCCCCAAGAGCCCCTTCGCCAGGTTGCCCGACTCGATCCGCGAGGGGAAGACGTCAGGCGATTGATCGTCAAGCTGGCTCGTGAGGTTCCCGATCACCGCGATAGCGCCGAGGTCGGCCATCTAGTTCGTCTCCCACGTATCGGACGTCTCAAGTACGAAGGCCCCGGCCCCGGCCGGCGCAGTCGGCTTGAGGAAGAGGAACGTCCGGCCGGAGAGCGCCCCGGCGCCGGAGAACGTGTCGCCGTCAGTGAGTGACGTGATCGCGTGCAGGAAACACCAGAAGCCTCGGAGGCGCCCGCGCACGTAGATGCCGCCCTCATTGACCCATAGCGGCGCGAGGTACAGCCCGCCGTCCGGCGCGTTGGGATATGTGATGGCCCCGGCTAACTCGGTGGTCGCACCCGCCTGCTTCGAGGCATCTGCAGACTTACCGACGTTCAGCGCGGAGCCGATGCCCGTGTATGGTCGAGCGATGTAGTGCCCGGCCACAACCGCGAGACTGGCGACCACCCGGGCGAGATGCTCGCTCGAACCAGCGCCGTCCTCCACGGTCATGGCGATCAACTCGGTCCGGAAGCCGTCACCCACAACGGCGCTATAGATGTCCCCGAACATAAACCCGAAGTACCGCGACGAATCACCTGGGAACGTAATGACGTAGATCGTGCGATCGTCGGCGACCACGAACCACGGCCGCGCGGTGGCGTTGGCGGCGGTCGCCTTGCGGGCGAAGAGCCCGTTCGCGAACTGCACCGCGGTCGGGAACGGCCCGGTCCCCGTCGCGAGGGCCGTCATGACCTCATACCCGCGCAGGCGGGCGCTGGTCGCCGCCCCGGACCCGTTGTCGTTCACGTCGAGGTAGAACTGGTTACCCCCGCCCTGCTGGTAGTCCGCGACGTTGACCGTCGGCCCGAAGGCGAGGGTCCACCCCGTCACACTCAGCGTCGCCACGAGCGGGTTCGTCGTCCAGGAGCCCGCCGTGAAGCGCACGCGGATCCAGAACTGTGTGACCGCATTGACCGCGACCGCCGCCCAGTCGCCCGGGATCGTCCAGGTCACCGTCCCGTCGGCCGTCAATTCCGACGTGCCATCGGCCACGCCGGACAGGGCTGTCCACGCTGACCCGTCCCAGTACTCCCATGCAAGGGTGATCGCCGCGTTCTGGACGCCGGGTGTGTCGAAGACGATCTTGACGCGGCCGAAGCGCGACGACATGCCGACGTAGGCTTCATCGACGGTGACGGTCGGGCCCTGGAACAGGACGAAGCCGGTACCGCCCTGCAAACGTGCCTCGGCCGTGTTGTCCACGAACGACGCGCCACTGATCCCGGTAAACATCGAGTTGCAGATCAAGCAGGATGAGAGAACGCCGATGAGCTTGCCGACCTCTCCCGTGAGGACGGGGGCGCCGGCATCGGTCGACTTGAACAGGATCGGTGGGAACGTTGACATAGATTTTCCTTTCTATCCTCCGACAATTGAATCGGGTGCCAATGCCCTGATGAGACACGGTTGAATTTCGAGCTGTTGTCCACGTCGTTCGACCAGGACGTAGTTCCCCTCGAGCGCATCACCCCAGTAGAGCAGACGTGACCGCCGTGAACCTGTCGCATAGCTCCCGTACACCCGCATCGGTGGACCATCCCCGAACGTCCAGATCTGCGCTGGGGCGATCACACCCACAAGCCCATGTTCGAGATTGATCACCGTCCATTCCGACGCCTTGATCAGCTTCGGCGCGTAGTCATGCCCGCCACACTCGGTGTAGTTGGCCAGATCATCTTTGCGATTCGGTTGATGTGGGTTCCCGTAGAGTCTGAGCCACAGCGGCTCCGCCTCCTCGAGACCCACCTGTTGCTTGAGGAATTGCGTGGCGCCTTGCTCGCTCAGAATGACCCGCGCCATGCTTAGACCGCTTCTTTCGGCAGGTACCGCTCACGGAAGCTCTTGGCAAACCCGAGTGGGTCACGCTCCACCACTTCGAACGTCCGCTCACGAACTTCCGGGACGATTACTGGTGCTGGGGCAGGTGCCGGTGGGACAGTGAGATCATTCCTGACGATGACATCAGGGGCATCAGATTTCGGGACAATCACCCTGGCTCCTTCGATCGTAATGTGCTGCGGTGGCGTGCCCATTTTCTCACTGATCATCTTCATGGTCTCACCGAGAACTGTCAGCGTGTAGGTAAGCAAGCGCGTACTGGCTTCACTCTGCTTCTGCTGTCGCTTGAACTCCGCCACCACTGGGCCTGAGAGTTGATCACGCTTGCCTGGGGCTTCCTCATCACTCGGCGCGATCTCAGGCAACCGGCTGGGCACCTGTGGAATCCCACCCTGGGTGAATCCAGGCTTGGGCATGTTCGCTGATGGCGGCGCAGCAGGCGGGGCGTTCGGATCCAGCAGCGGTTCCTCCATCCCAGGCGGTGGCGGGAGTGTGTTCCGCTCAACCTTGATCTGCGCGATCTCCTGCTTGTAGTTGAAATCCTCGCGTCCCAACTCCTTCGCGACCTGCTCCGCCGCCCACTGATGGCTCGCGTAGTCCAAGCCCTGTGCCGTCGCAATGTCCTTGATCTTGATGGAACGATCTTCCTCGAACACCGTGGGGAAGATGATCTCGAGCGCGTACCGCTTGTGACTCGCGATGAACTCCTCGGCCTGAAAGAGTGGGACCGGCGTCCATGGGGCTTCGAAGGCATCGCGTCCGCTGATGTTCCCACCGTAACTGTTGCCCTCTTCGAACCGCTCGAGCTGTGCGCCAAGCGCAAGCCTGAAGAGATCAAGCTGAAAGGGTTGCTCTTTCGTGTCCTCCGCGAGTAACGTCTGGATGCTCGACGGCCGCTCATCGCGGAGCGCGTCGCGAATGTCCTGCAGGTCGATGACTTCAGGTGTCTTGGGCATTACGCCACCGTCCTGACTAGCCGCGCCTGGGCTCGCATAGGCTTGATCTCACGATCCTCATCATCCTGCCCATTGTCCATGGTCGTATCCGGGTTGGCATGCTTGGCCTTGCTTGGATCAATCACCCCAGCGTTGATCGCCTCGGCGATGACACGCTCGAAGATCTGCTGCCCGGTCTCCTTGAGAATCTGCTGCTGATCCTCGATGGTCTTGACCGCCGGATCCGTCCTGACCAGCGCTGTCGCTCGGGCTGCCGCCCCAGACTCGATGTTGAAATACTCGTTCGGGAGCAACATCGACGCCGCAACGATACTCGCGATCTGCTGCCCGATCCCTTGACTACCTCTCCCGGCGGTGAGCACTGCGCTCGTGGCGGTCAGATCCACCGCTTCGTTCTCGATCCAGACACCACCTGGGGGTGGCAGCTCCGTGAGTGCCGGATTCTCGAGGAAGCTATCAACGTCGGTCTGATCACCCTTGACCTTGATCTTGAAGACCAGGTTCGCTTCGAGCACCGCCTTGATTGTCTGCCCATTGTAGAAGTCGTTGAAGCGCTGGAGCCAGGGCATCGCTGCCAGGAGAATGCTGCGGCCCCGTTTCTCCTGACTGCTGATGTTCACCTTGATATGCATGATATTCGTGGGCGGAACCTGTTGGACGATGTACCGTGACGATGGAATATTCCCGCTTACCCAGGTCTGATAGGGCGTCGGCCACTGAAAGTGGTAGTAGTACACCTCCTCGATGTCCTCAGGGTCGGTCACCACCTCCCAGCAGGTGGATGGATCGAGCACCCTGAAGTTCGTCACGCCCCTGGACTTCTCGTAGAATCGAAGCATGAGCTCACCCTGCCAGGGGAGATCCCGCGCCATCTGCTTGAACTTCTGCTTCATGTTGTTCCGCCGCCAGAACTTGTCCCAGACCTTCCTGACCTCATCATCCTTGATCGCATAGGAGATCCCACGCCCGATCGTGAACCGCTCCATGATCCGAATCGCCGCGGCGGCAAGCGCGTTGTGATTCACCATCGCGAACGCAGTCGAATGCATCTTGAGATAATCATGAATATAGAGCTGCTTGTAGAACGGCCCGCCCATCGTCGGGACGAATTCCGTATCCCACAGGCGTGTCGCATCGCCACCGGGTGAGTTGGAGAATCCTGATGGTGTATACGGCTCCCCTGGCGCTTCCATGAATCGGCCCCAGGATTCCATCTGCCGCTTATCTCGGCCCCAGCGACTTTCTTCGAGCTGTCTGAGCTCGGCGTAGTTCCTGACTTCCACTGGCCGCCAGCGCCGCCCCTCACGCGACGGCACGAGCATGACACCGGCGACATCACGTGGAATGATCTTGCTCGGCAATCCTGGAATCTCAACACCGTGTTTGGCCTCATCCCCCTTCCAGGATTCACCGATCGCGATTGACGGATCCACGATCGCAAACCGCTTGGCATACTCGTAGGTGCTTGTGATGAACTTGTTCGGTCCGGACTTCGTATCCGGATCGTACTGCGGGAGGCTCAGCCACTTCCCCCATTTCGCACCCGCCTTGGGTCTGACCCCATTGCCTTCAAGCACCGATCCTGGCTGCCGCTCCCCATCGAGCACGGCCAAGACGTCTTTCGATTCCGGTCCATTACCGACTGAATCCATCACGCACCACCTTTCATACTTGCCGCATTGCTCCTGGTTGCTGCATCCCAATTAAGGTTTTGAGTGCCACCCTTTCATCACGACTATGCCCGCTGATCACCGGCGCATCAGGCGTCCAGTAGGGTGGTGTGAGAAAACCATCGAAATTGAAGATGGTCACCGACATCGCCAGGGCTGCACAAAGCAGCAGGCAGGCGAAGCCTGTTGACGGCGCCTGAATCCCAAGCTTGAGACAGTCCAGTCTGATATCATACTCCGCTGTCCGGAGTGGGTGCTCAGGTTGCCGCGCGGTGTACCAGGGGATATGGAGTGATTGTGGCGCATCAGCACGAAACGGACTGAACTCCGGGTGCGACACCCGACGCTCGATGTCACCCCATCCCGATGTACACCGCCATGTTGTCTTGACTCCGACAAGATGTTCGTATGGGGCGAGGCGATAGTTGTTGAAGCGAATCACAACATCAAAGCGGTCGATCATTGAGCCATTGGCCACGCGTGGCGTCCCGTTCCCAACACAGGCAATGCTCAGGTGCCGCCGCGTGAGCAAGAGATCCTCACTGCTTCGCATCAGTAGCGCCGTTTCACCCAACCTGCCTGCCCGGGTCCGCGTGTCTGTGGCGCGTTCGGGGTCATACTGCGCTGCGCCTGCCCTGACGAGCCCAAGCGTTTGATGCCCGATGGAATCGGACTGCCTGACTTCGGCTTGACGCCACGGCCAAGGTTCCCGGCGATCCACCAGTAGAGGATCAGGCTGTGAAAGTGATCAGGCGACTTCCTGCCTTCGAGCGTGCCAGCAGCCGCCGCGAGTTGATCCTGTTCATCAGGGTCGACAATGCGAATGCGTCCTGACTGATCCAGTTCGTACTTGACCATGCTGCACTGCGCGACGAGGGCATCTCTGATGGAGGGTGGGAGTTGCCCGAGTCCGATCAGACCTGACTCGAACGCCCCCCTGAGCGCCCAAGCCATCTCCGCTTTGAGGTTGACGAACTTGGAGTCGAGGAGGTGTTTGCGCTTGCGAGCCTCGCGTTCTTCAGCATCCTTCGGACGGTCGGTCGGGGCACTACCAAAATTGATACCAATGACTTTTTCACCCTTGCGTCGGAGGATGTCAGTGACGCCACCGCCAACACCCGTGTCGTCGACGACGATGACATCGCCACCAGTGATCTGCCGGACTCGCCGACAGGAGTCAGCCGTCGCGTCGACGGATCGATACCGAGGTTGGCGAGGATTTGCCCCAATGTTTGCCTCTGTGGCATCGGGGGACAGGCTTTCCGCCGGCGTCCGTGCGATACTCTCACCATAGTTCACCGTCCCTCCGCTGCCGGCAAAGAGGATTGTCCGGTCCCGCCCGTACCGCGCCACGTCGCAGGAGACCACGGCGAGATCCCCGCCCACCCCCTCATCACGATCCTCGGCCTCACTGAGCCACGAGTAGGGGATGAGCACATCGCCTTCAACAGTGGGGAAGTCCCCGATGACACGGGCGATGTACGCCGGGGAGTCAGTGCCCCACTCCTCAGCCCGCTCATGAATCCACTCCGGCCTGACGCGGTCACTGTAGTACGTCCCACCCTTGGAGTACGGCGCGGCTTCCTTCCGCTTCAGCGTCGCCTGTAGCGCCCGTGGATGAATGACGAACGTCCGCTTCCACGTACTCCGATACTGCGTGAACACCTTGTAGAATTCACCGAGTGGGCCGCCTGGGGTAGAAGCCACAATCAGCTTCGCAGCCTGGGTGGTGCGCATGCCCTGGACAGACTCCCAGATCTGTTTCTTCACGCCCTTGGCTTCATCGAAGACCGCAAGGAGATACGGGCTGTGATAACCCTCGATGTTGAGCGGCTCTGACGAGGCGATGCCGACCGCGAACCACTCGTTTGGGGCGTGCTTGGCGTAGAGCCGGGTGGTGGTGAGCTCGAACTGATTGAGCAACCACTGCGCCTCGGGCATCTCCTGGTTGTCAAGGCCGATGCGCCACCACTTGTGGATCTCAGCCCAGAGAATATCTCGCACCTGCTTGTTGAATGTTGGGGCAGTGGTGGGGATCTTCGCATACGGGTGTGTCGCCGCAAACCAGTCGATCGCCCACGCTAAGGTGGTGGTCTTGCCTGGACCATGACACGCTCTGAGGGCGATGTTCTCACTCTCAGGGTCTGGATCCGCAACGGCATCGAGAAAATCACACTGCCAGGGATCGGGCTGGGCTTGGAGCACCTCGCAGACAAAGGCGACAGGATTCATGAACCAGCGAGACGCGACGTTCACCAGGTGTTGCTCGACCTCAGCGCTCTGCTCGATCTCCTCTAGATCGGGCGGGACTTCCAGATAGCGCATCCCGGTTCGGTAGAACATCAGTTACACCGCATCCCCGCATCGAAGGCAAGTTGTCTGGATGTTTTCGCACACTCGAGATGCACAGGCATGACGTACTGTTCGGCCTGTCCGTTCTCCTTCTCGAAGTGACCGATGATCACCAGGCACTGCTGCCGACTCACGTAGATCGTCGCCCCACAGCAGCCACAGCGTGGCTTGGTGATCCGCCGACGCCGAGGCTTTTTGGGTTCAGGCACAGCAGCGGCACCCTGGTGTGTTCATGCAGCAGAGAATCTTGGGGATGATCGCCCGTGGACGTCTGCCTGTCATCTGCCGCTTCGCCGCCTTGCTCCCCTTTGGGCGCTTGAGTGGGATGCCCAGCTCTGTCATCACCTCACGCCGCCAGGTGGTCTCACGACTATTGAGGTTATCACTCTTCCTGTTGTGGATGAGCGCATTCAAGAACGTCGGCCCGGGATAGATCCCCTTCGTCCAGGCATCCTTGATTGCCCACTTGAATCGTGATTCGGCGTTCAGCATCGCGGCCGCATCTGAATGTCGACGAGCATCTGCTGCAGCATCGATCGGGTGAGAATCACGCCTGTCGCGAGCTGCGGTGGGGTCATCGGCTTCTGCGTGACCTGGAGCACTACCGCCGCGTCACCCTTGTAGGCAATCATCGGGACGCACCAGACTGCAAAGTCCACCTTCCCGGTCTGCTCCCCACGTGACCCCATGTCGAGGATGATCGCCTCATCCGGCACCACCAAGCCGTTCCCAAGCTTGACGCTCATCACTTCACCCTGAGACGACGGAATGGAATGAGCAACCGCCCACGTGATCCACGATCACGACTCAACCAGAACATGCCCACCTTTCGATCGATCATCAAACGATCAATGCGCAGCCCGATCTGTCGTCTGAACCAGATCGGATGTCGATACCGCCACATCCTCACACTCGTCCAGTAGAGTGGATTGTACTGCTTATCATCCACCCACTGCCGATCGATCTTGATCTTCAGGATCCAGAGGAGCTGAATCGTCCAACGATCCCACTCGTACACACTAGTCCGCTTGAAGAAGTACCGCGAGAGACTGAAGATGATGTTCATGCCGTCACCGTCTCCACTGGTGCAAGCGCATCAACGCGAATCTGTAAGCGACCCTCGATCGCTTGTTTGCAGAGCCTGGCATGGCAAACAGCCCGCCCACCAGGCAGGATCGTTCCCAGCCGCAAGCGCTCACGGACACCATCGCCATTACGCACACTGGAGAAGAGGACATCCATCCGCTGCGTCTCATCGATCACTTCGACGCGCTCCAGTGGGTGCGAGGCACGATTGATCACCATGATCTGCCCGAGGTACTCACCAGGGTTGACCTGCCGACCCTGCATGTGCTCCGGCAGCAGTCCATCCAGACGCAACTCGATGAAGCGATTCATGGCCTGGCTCCGGCAAGGATCTGTGCTTTCAGCATCGAGTCCTTGCGATCGAGGGTGACCGTCTCCCCATTCTCCCAGACGAGCTGGACGCGCCAGAGCCCATCATCACCACGAACCGGCATCGCCGTACATGGCGCCGTGTGCCCAAGCACGGCCTCGACATCGACGTAGATCGGCACCCCAGCCTCACGGACCCGATCGTAGAAGTACATATCCTCATGACACTCATCCTTGGAGTACTGCCCGAGCGCGAACCATGGATCCGGAATGCGATCGGTGAGTGTCTTCGCCACGAGAATGCCAGCGCCTGCCGCTGCCCACACCGGGCCGTAGAGCCCTGTCTTGTGATCCAACTCCGTCCACGGCACGGACTGCCACTTGGTCTTGCCGTTCACCTTTACCTCATCCGCGAAGAGCACCGGCCAGAAGTGAGGCTTGCTCAGCAGGGTCAAGCAGCAGACGATCTCCAGCTTGTGCGCCAACAACTTCATGATCAGCTCTTGGTCGAACATGTGATCATCATCGACGAAGAAGAAGTGGGAGATCTCCGGCTTGGCCCGCCTGATCATTTCATTCCGGTTCCACGCCGGGCTGCTGCTCGATGGCCGCGCATACGTGGAATGCCGTGGAACGAAAACCCCTTCGACTGACATCTCGAAGGTGATGTAGCGAGTCAGACCGCTGGATGGGACAGCGACCATGACCCCACCGCTCTCGCTTTCAACGCCTTGCATACTGGATCCACCGCGTACTACCGGGTATGGTTTCGTTGTTCACGGTCACCCAGGTCACATGCTCGATGATCCGCTTACCACCATTGGCGAGCACCTCCCACGACTGCCGCGTCTTGAAGAGCCCACCCTTCATGAGTGTCGGCCTCGTGGTCTCGCTCGTCATGATCTTCTGTATCGGAGTGATGTGCTGCATCGCCACTGCCGGCAATGTTGGCAGCATCGGCAAGTACCTGAGGAATCCTCGCCTGTCCATCCCGCTTACCCTCCTGTGTCGTTCATGATCAACGCTTCGGATCGCGGAGTTGTTGGATCTGCTGATTGATCAGGATCTGCTGAAGCGTGCTCTTGATGTCAGCGACATCCTTCCGCACCTCATCGACTTTGCGGTCGATGTCCTGCACCTTTGTCTTGGTGACCGCCTGATCCGTCGTCTGCTCAGCCAGCTTTTCTTTCGTCCTCTCCACAGCCACGGAAACACCGCCGAGTTGACTCTGCTGAAATGTCAGCCAGCCGCTGCCACCAAGAATGACCAGGCCGATCGCGGCACCACCAACATACTTCCACGTCACACCGCCGTTCGAACCCTTGATCATATGGCGCTGCCTAGACATGCCGGCTCACTCATCGTATAAGATCACACAGTCTTGTTGACGTCGCGGAGGCGACGCTGCATGGTGGTCAGGATCTGATCGACCTCACTCCGTTCCCCGATCTCGTTGACCCGGATCGCCGCGTTGACTTCCTGCTCGAGCTGGACCAGCTCCGCCTTCACCGACTCGAACGACCCGCGCTGGGGCGCTCCACCCTCAGCACCCTCTTCGTCGTCTTTCTTCTTGGCCATGATCGGTCCTCCTGTTAGGGTTGTTTGGCCCACCACACACGCCCTGACTGATCCATCCACCCGAGAATGCGCGCGGGTGCAGTCTCGTAGTGTCCCACCCATCCGGTGAATCGCGTGAAGCCTGGCGTGTTGTACGTGATGAACGTTGATGGGATCGTGCTGAATGCGCTGCCTGGGACTTCCACGAGCTGCTTCAGCTTCTCGAGACGACGGACACCATACTCGCTGTGATGCATCCACTGCCCGAGCGTCCCGTACCATTGCGGCATGCGCAGCCCGACTGGAATCATCGCCGTCGCGGTGGTCCCTAACACCTGCCTGAACAACTCACGCCTGGTCATCACCACCACCGCCCCAAGAGTCTCATGATGAATGGCACCACGATCAACATGACGATGATGAGCCCAATGCTCACCATGATCGATTTCATGGCTTCATCATCTCACGCTCGTACGCCGGGCGATCCCACGTGAACAGGTAGCAGAGGTACATCGCCCGCATCACGCTGTACTCAGCCATCAGCACACCGTCCCGCCTGCCCAGAACCACCACCACGCTCTCACGAACCAGGAGAACGGACCGATCACCACTGGAAGCGCGAGTGATAGGCCGATCGCCCAGACAAAGAGATAGAACGTCAATCCCAGGCCGGTGAGTGTCCCACTGGTGTAGAGTCCCCACCGATATTGCCAGTCACGGTAGCGCTCGATCACCGGCTTCTGGTCGTACATCCCTCGATACTTCCCTTCCGCATCCACGCGCTGAGCCATCAGAACGTGATCACCGGGCGAGGATTGTCCCATGCCTTCTTCTTGAGGATAAAGCGGATGAACTCCTCGGTGTGCGTCGAATCCCCGTAGACCTGGATGCCCTTCGCGGCATCGGGGTAGGGGATGAGGTTCGCGGAGATCCCCACGAACTTCCCACCGCGTGCACTCATCTCCTGATTCCAGTACAGCACTGACCTGGGCACGAAGAAGCTCTTGTGTGTCGGGTCCTGATAGGCACCCTGCCCGACCATGCAGTGCGGGACGATGATCTCCGCCGTCCCACCGACCTTGAGGATCCGATCGATCTCATTGATGATGAAGACCACATCCTCGGACTCGAAGTGCTCGAGCACGTTGTCAAGCAGGACGTGATCGAACGTCTCATCAGGCACCGGGATGCCACGGCGGAGATCCCTGACGATCTCCACACCAGGAAAGTTCTGAATGTCCATGTTCAACCAGCGGTCCAGGCCTTCGCTCGCCTTGGGCTGATCTCCACATCCGATGTTCAGGCAGAGCCGGTTGGTGACTTCCTTCACTCCATACTTGTGCTTGAGCAGCCGGCCATTCATCTCGTAGAGTCTGTTCCATTCCGCCTGCCCGTAGATCCTGGCGTATGAGGAGGAATGGGGATAGCCGCCCATCCCGTGCTTGACACGGGCCGCGCCCATCACCCCGCACTTGAATCCTGCCGCTTTCACCCTGACGTTGTAGTCGTTGTCATCGAAGCCGTAGCCGACGAAGCGCTCATCGAGTGGGCCCACGGTCTGCCAGCACTCGTTCCGGATCACCACCGCTACGAACATCAGCGGCTTCTCCACTTCGGTGAGCCCGTCGGGATTCTGATGTGTGACCTTCTGCTCGTCGTTGCCCACCCCGCCATTGATCTCCAGGCTCAGCATCCCGTAGTCCTGATGGGTAGGCAGACTTAGCGCCTGCTGAATCATGTGCAGCCAGTGGATGCTCTCCACCTCACAGTCATCGTTGAGCACCAGGAGATCCGGCCCGATGAAGTCTTTCTGGTTGTCGTCGCGGATCTGCGTGAGGTACTGCCCCGCCGCCTGCGCCATGAGGTTTACCGCCTTGGCGAAGACGAACGGCTTGGGAATCGGGATGTACACCGCCTGTGGATACTTCCGCTTCAGCTCCTCACTGATGCCGTTGTCCCCGATGATTACGCTGCCGGTGGAGCCTGGCTGACTCCGCTCCATCGACGCGAGACAGACATTCAGGAATTGATCAGTGCAGGACGGGACCAGGACCTTGAGCAGCCTGGTCCCAGGTGGGGTCCGGATACCCCGCTCCCAGCCCCTAGCCTGTGCTCCGTCCTGGGCCTGGGTTGAATCTTTCCCCTCTAGATCAAGGGTAGACTCAGGCTGGCCCTCTGCCACGCCAGGTGAACGACCCTGGAGTTCGGATCCGCCCTCTGGTCTGTTCAGAAGCACTGCTGGACTGTCCGTCGTTGGATCGCTCATCATCGGTCTCCCTGTGTCGTTGGACAGCAGTGATACGACCTCGTGTGAGCGCCTCCCGGCACGACGCCAACCAATCACGCTTGTTCAGCAAATGCCAGGGCGTCATATCCCCAGCACCACATCTTCGATCTCGTAGCGATCAAAGATCTTCTTGAACGCCTGCCTGAGTGTCCGTCGACACCAGTCAACACGCTCTGCGAGACCTCCGTCATGCTCGCTCGCCATCACCATCTGCTCGCAGAGATGGGGGCTCGTCATGTATGTCAGGCCTGTTCGGCAGAACCGGCAGGCGTACGGCCGTTCTGTCTGCACGCGCTCGCTGGGCCGCAACCATGGGGGCACGATGATGCAACGACGAGCCCCGCCATCTTCCCGGCTCGTTTCAAACGTTTGATACAATCGAGGCAAGTCACGACGTTCACGTGCTCGGTCAGTTGTGCGGTCGTCGCGTTGGTTGCGCATATTGCTTTCTTGTTCCCATGGAGCATGATCCGTTCGTAATGCATCCGTGGCATCATAGAAAGTACGCCGCCAGCCCTACCATCAGCAGAATCATGAACAGGCTGAGCGCGATGATGCGATAGGCAATGAAGCGACGCTCCTGCTTGAGGCGATACGCTGGACGGGCTTCTCGTGCCAAACGTTTCGCCCGGCGATTCAACTCCTCGAGTGTTTCACGCTGTTCCCGTGACAAGGGATCCATCCTCAGTCGTTGGTGATGACGCGCTCCTGGTAATCAGCGACCTCGCGCAGAAGTCCTGCCACCATCTCCGCTGTCGTCGTCCGCCAGTCGTTGAAGACGTACGGGGATGGGACAATGTACGTCATCCCCTCAGGTGTCTCGATCATCTCCGGCTGCTGCGGATTCTTGTTCTTCTGCTGCGCGTAGAAGTCGAGGTCGCGCTGGTCCAGCTCGATCCGGTACTGATGCAGCTTGATGTACACGCCGATCGCAGTCAGTGCACGATTGACATCAATGTACTCACGCTCACCAGGCTGTGGAGGGAAGAGCTCGAGGTCTGCCTTGTACAGCGCCCCTTCGAGACAGACCTTACTGGCTGCATCGAAGAGCCGTTTGCCTTCCTGCCGACTCACCGCGTGCGCACCATGGGCGAGGGCTTGTGCGATCTTGACGAGTGTGTCATACCCGAGGATCTCTCGCCCATCCACTTGACAGTGCGTGCCCTGACACCACCCTTCAGGTAGCTCAACGAGCTCAGCGGCACGCCTGAGCACCTTCACCACCTGCATCGGATCGCGAGTGGGTCGAGTGAGTGACGGACCGATCGCTCTGTTCAGGTGATCCAGCGGCAGTGTCTGCATGCTGCCCATGATGTACTTCAGATCCTCAGCACTCAAGGCCATCAGCTTCAGTTCCATGTCATTCGCTCCTCTTGAGGTGGAGACTAGCAGAGTGTTGAGAGCCTGTCCAGAGTCTTGATGCTGAAGTGAGTTTCATCACCATGCTCCCGTGGTGTTCATCATCACGCTGATCATTGTTCATCATCACTCATCGTGGGCAGGTAATGTAATAGTGCATCCCGAGCAGTGGGACGCGCATGAGAAGCCTGATGAGCCCTGGGACGCCGTACCCACGTTCCATGTTGATCCACGCCCACCGCTTGCCACACTGTCTGCACTGATGCGCCCACTCGGCTTCATCCTTGTGCATACTGCCCCTTTCGCAGTTCGAGTACTTTGAGCATCGGTCGCCACTGCTCTTCGCTCGCCCGGTCACCCTCGGCGATACATGCATTGAGGACCTGGATGAATGATGTTGGATTTGGACTACTCCCATCGTGAGCCTCGGCGAACTCATCCCGTGCGATCCCGCAGGCCTCACAGGACTTCTCGAACAGCATGCCATCCTCACCCACCGCGAAGATGGTCCTGTACTGTTCACCTGATCTAATTGGGGCACGGCAGCAGGAACAGCGGTGGTGTTTCCGCGCCTTGCGTGTATGCTCCTCCCAGACTTCAACGGGATCGAATTCGATGACGCACATCAGTCACTCCCCTTGAATCCTTCGTACGTCTCCATAGATAACGTCGCTGGACGTATGTCGATACTTGACACCGCGATGAGGGCGGCCCGCTCTTCGCGGATCGCTGCGACCTCGCGCCCGATGCGCCGATAGATGATGTCGCACCAGTTGGCTCCGGACTTCATGCCCTGGAAGAAGTTCCAGCCGTACATATCTCCTTCAGCCTTCCATTTTAGCGCCTCCGCCTCCCACCTCGCCATCTCTTGATACCGCTCCTCGGATGCGGCGCGTAGCGTCGTGTCGATCCGCGCTAGCGCCTGCTCGACGGCGGCCTTAAGCTCGCCAACCTCCCGGTCGTAACGCGATACCTTTTCAGTGATCGCCGCGACGTTGACCCGCAACTGATCCCGCACGGCCTTGAGCGTGTCGCGCTCAGCAATCAACTCCTCAATGGCCTTGGTCGTCTCCTGGTCTGTATGCAGGCGATCTTCTTCCTTACTGGCAAGGACGCTAAACAGGCGGCTCACTTCCCCCTCCGCAGCGGCGAGGCGAACTGTCAAGCCATAAACATCGTCGATCAGCCTACGCACGTGATCGTCACTGAGTTGATCGGCCTTCCTGCGCTCGCGTTCCAGTTGAGCAATATGCTCATCCTTCCCCTTCACGGCGGCGTCGGTGTAGGCGGCGATGGCCTGGACCAGCGTCTCAGGTGCTTCAACGTTCGTTTCACCCTCCGTGCTGAGCACAATGAACCTATCGACAATCTTGCGCGCCGCCTCCACGCCCGCGTCGCGGGGGTCAGGCATCAAGAGCCCTCCGACCTGTATCTGTCAAGATCACCGCGTCGGGGTACTCTTCATTCTGCGGGTTCGCGGCGATCCACCCCGCCGCCCAACACGCGGTGAACGCGCGCGGGTGGATCGTGTCGGCTACGTAATCCTGCTTCAGGGCGATCAGCTCCAACACTTTGCGCTCGGTGAAGGTCGGTTGTCTTGTGGCGTCGCGGGGCTGGTCCGTCATCGCTTTCGGCTCCTTCCCACTTGTCGTGATGAGATAACCTGAGATACCCATTGGTGTCCTTGTCGCCTCGCTCATCGCGGGGTCCTCTTCTTCTTGCGCGGCTTCTTCCAGGGTTCACACATGCACTTACCGGCCAAGAGGCATTCCATATGACCGCCGGAGGGGTTGCTCACCGCGTCACCTCCGGGGGCAAAGGGGAACACTTCGCGCACCCGTGACTATCGTGCGCTAGCCAACTTATAGCAGCGGGAATCTCCGGGGGCGACGACGCGCGGAGGGCTGCTGCCTTACACTCTTTCGTTCCATGCCACCACATTGGCGATGGGTCAGCTTGATACTCCGCTTCCGGGCCTTCGCTGTCGTCAGCCTCACGACACGCAAGACAGATCGCACGAATGCACCGCTCGTTCTCCGCCCACACGGCCCGCGCGATGGCGTCGGCCTCATATTTCCGTCGCCAGACCGCGATCTCGTGAATGGAGAACCGCCCCAGCAGCTCCGCCAGCGACTCTTTACCATTGAGCCACTCGTGCGCCCACTCAGCCGCCCGCCGCGCCGTGCGCTTATCCATTGAGCGGGCCTCCGGGGGTGTCGATGCTCACAACCCTGCTGGTATGCCACGAGTCAAACTGCGCGCACTCACCCACGACGACGCGCGCCTCACTGCTCATACGCTGCTGGCCTACATCGTTGAATCGGCTGGGTTTCAACTCCTTGGTCTTGGTGATGATGAACACACCCGGAGACTTCTCTTCCATCGTGTACTCCGAGTTGAGCGTCATGAAGACCATCACTCCCCCTCCTTGCCCGGCGCGTGGGGGAGGCCGTCCCGGATTCTTTCAGCGACGCTCTTCGCGCACGCCTTGCAATAGCGCCCAAGCTCGTGGGCCTCACCAGCGGATCGAATGTTGAGCCTCACGATATGCGTGGGCGGCCCGACCGTGCACGCGTCGCATTCCTCGTCGATCTCTTCGACTGTCACATCCCCTTTGTCCATTCGTAGTTCGTCCATCACTTCTCACCTCCCTTGTCCTCACTGATGGCGTCGATAGCGGCCAGGGCCTGCTCAGCAATCGTGGCGGCGTGGCGATAACGGCGGTCTACGATCTTGGCCGTCTGATCTAGCGCCGTGATGGCCAGCCGCAGCCCCTGCACTAGGCGTGGGAGGTCCTGGTGGGCGTGGGCGATGAATCGTGCGTTGTCGTTATTCTCTTGGCGCGTCTGCTCGTGGCCGTCTTGGTGACCATGACAGTTTGCCACGAGGCGTCCATCGCAAAAAACGTGACCTTCCAAGGGGAGCTTGTACTGCTTGTGCGCATCGCCGGGTAGCCACTCCCCCTTCGTCGCCGCCGCCACTCTGGCCTCGATGGCCTCCAGGTCCGCGCGTAGGGTCATGGCATCACACACCCGAGCGCATCAGCGATGAGGGAATCGACCCAGGCTTCACAAATCTCCATAGGCTTGGGTGGCGGCAGTGATGGCGTGAATCCCCAGCCTCGTCCGCCTTCACAATCGCTCGCAGACATCGGCATTGGTCCGCACTTGATCGTGATCGCGGTGAGGATCAGGAGATCCGCGCATCCACCAAGACATAGCAGACTGAACACCAGCATCATCACTCTCATCATCGTGCCTCCAACCGTTCAAGATAGACCATGCCGAACACGTGATTCTGATCTTCCTCTGGCGCGATCGTCCACGCCCCCTGTGTACTCCTGATGAGCTGATCAGCCTCCGCATACGTACAGTATTTCAACTCGAGCCGCGAGCGCTGACGCCTGAACCAGCACCTCATCGCTTAGTGACCTTGACACGGACCACGGCAGACCTGGCAGAATTCAACAGGCCCCGCGTATGGACGTGTCGTCTCTGGTAATGCAAGTACCACTCCGCACCACGGGCAGTAGCGGAGATGACGCACAAAAACTTCACCACTCATATCATCACCGAGAATCCAGTGCCCATCTGCAAAGACTGCTGATGGCTCACCACGAGGACGCGCTGAGCACGAATGCACACTGCCTGGCATCAGACATCTCCCTTGATCGCACGCCGCATGAGCAAATCGAGTGAGCGTTCGATCTCTTTGAGCACCTTCACAATCAACTCGATGGTCAGCGTCAACAATGCGAAGGCGGTCGCGGTCCAGATCCCGGTCTCTCGGTAGATCATGAACACCAGAAACGCTGTGATCGCGAGCCTGATCCAGATCATTTATCGTCCCATGAAATCAACTCAACAGCACCTGGAGCATGCACGTTCGGCTCTCCAATGATGTGCTTGTACTCCCCTTCGAACTTGTTACCCGGATCGATCTGGTTGTAGAAGACGTACTTCCGACGCCGATCCGCATCATCACGATAGCCGTAGTGAATCAGTGCTCGCCCAAATGTCGCTATCACTTTCTCCCCACCATTCGGTCTAAAGTTCTCCTGCGGGATAGAGCCACAGTGAAAGCCACCCTTGCTCCCCTCCCAGGCGAATCGCATGATGTGGAGCTGATCAGGCGTAATCCGATCGATGGTGAATAGGCGTGGAAACCGAAGACGCGGTTGCCCATCAGGCAGGTTCCCATAGATCCCATCCACGCGCCGCTGATTGTTCCCATCCCAGAGGTAGATGAATGGGATGTTCACGACATCTACTTGCTTCTCGAGCCAGATGATGATCTGATGAAAATCCCTGATGAATACCTGACTCGGGACCTCATCACCATCGAGACAGAGCATGTGCCTGAACAATACCTTGCTCTTGCAGTATTCCCAGAGAAAATTCTTGTCCCGGATTTCACTCACTGCTTGTGAGGTACGCGTTGCCGGCCTGAATGGCGAACGAATAACGTGCAACGTAGCTTCATCAGATCTCAGGACAAATGTATCATGATTCGGAACTACATCAACATGCCCTGACCAGGCTGCGACACACTCTGCAACAGTCTGATCATCACTCCCATCGTCGAGTACCACCACAGTTCCAACAACCTGAAACGCTTTGCTGATTACCTCACGAATCCAGCGGGCTTCGTTCCTGATCCGCATCATGCACGCTACATCCTCGCGCTTGTAGGTCATATCTTAACTCTCCCTGTCTAGATGATGCGTGACCGGTAGAAGCCCTTGAGCCTGGGCACCTTGATGAGATCGAACTCCTGTCCGTTGACCACTACCACTTCCGGATTGAGATTCAGATTCGGGAGTGCCTGCTTGAAGTATTCCTCGAGGTAGAGCGCACTAGTCGGCCAGTCTTCGTGGCGCAAGACATTGCTCGCGAAGTAGGACATATTCTGCCCACCGAAGTAGCGCACCCACTTGTTGACCCAGTTGATTACACCCTTGCTGATCCGATCCTGCGAAGCTGGATCACTGGATGCCACCGCCATGTGCTGTACCTGAATCTGCGGCAGCGCGGCGATCTTATAGCCAGCCAGGCGGAGTCTGATCTGGTAGTCAACCTCTTCATGATGCCCGATCTCAGGATCGAATCCGCCAACTTCGGCCGCGACACGCCTGGACATCATCCAGTTACACCCGACACCCCAGAGGATCTCGACGTACATCGCCCGAGGAATCGGATATGGTCCACCGTTGGGAAACACAATCCCCAACTCATGATAGCGATCCAGTGTCAGTGCCATCAGTTCATCCCACCCATTGCTGTGATGCACGACGTCGTGATCGCAATAGGCGATGTACTCACTCTCGCACTCCTGCATGATCCGATTCACCGCGCCGACGTAACCGATGTTTCCCTTCGGACGAATCAGCTTGATCCGTTGACGCTCGCCATCCTCGTTGCTGTCGATATCTTCCCAGCCCTTGAGGATCCGGTTCACAGCGTCATTTTGCTCCTGATCAGGATGTGAATTCACTACGATGACTGCCCGCCAATCCGTTGTACAGGTCTTCATCAACGACTCGAGCAGGCGCTGCAACCCTGCTGGATTACCGTAGCTTGCGATGCCGATATCGAGACGCCTGCTCATGTCGGATTCTCCTTCGCGTTCATCACGAGCCAGCGAGCTGTCCAAGCGTTGTGAACTAACGCGCTCTTGAGAAAGTATAGCTCGCGCGCACCCAGATACGGACTCAGCTGCCGATCCCGCTCGTTGTGGACCTGCTCTACTGTGGCGAGATCCGTGTGCATCAGCAGCTTCATCGTCCCTTGATGGAGTAATCCCGCGATCTGCTCCACCTTTTTCAGCGGGAGTACCACGACATCAAGATCTGGCATCAGATACAGCTTATCAAGGAGAGTCTCGACATCGTAATGTGCCTCATCTTCGCTCGGCGCTGTCGCGATTTCCTCGAGAAATTCCTTGATCACGTCTCTGGCTTCGTCCCTGCTCAGGATCATGGCTTGACCCACCAGCCACTCGGCAACTTCTGAAATCCGATCTTGCTGAGAAGTGGCTCCCACTCGGTAACGTACTTGTTGTTGCGCGTGAGATGCATCGGGATGCTGCCTTCGTGTTCCTCATCACCGATGCCGAACGCATTCTGCGCGAGAAACTGCCCACCATGGGCCAGCATCTCGAACACGCTCTCTGCCCAGTCCTCGACGTTGATTAGGTGCTCGAAGAAATCGAGCGCGACAACTGCCATGATTGGTCCGCCAACCGTAGGATCGAGCAGCTTCGGTGGTGCCCAGTCATCGGTGAGCATCAGCAGTGGCGTGTATCCACGCCGCTGAAACCGGAACGAGGCGAAGCGGGCAGTCTGACTGCCAAGCAGGTCGTGATACACCGCATTGAGCCCGTGCTCTTCCATGCTGATCGTGAGATCACCGATGCCATCGCCGAGCGCCACCACTGTAGCAGCGTTCCCGTACTCCTTCAGCAGGTGCTGGGAGATCCCTGAGCACATCCCGCTGTAGTTGAATCCTTCGTTGAGGTGGTAGGCACTCAGCTCCCAGATGTAGGCGTTGGTCTGCTTGTACCACATCAGCAGATCGAAGTCCGTCCACTTCTGCTTCCGCACCCGCGCCGCCCTGAAATCGTTGGCGACCTCACCGTGCAACGCTCCGAATCCGCGCATCAGCTGGACTCGCGCCTCACCCTCGCGCACGCCCAGGAACAGGGAAATCTCCAATGCTCTGTCGTGTTCACTCTGTCGATCCATCCGTATCCTCCACTCCGCTGTACAGACGTTGATGGCCTCATCCCATGTTTCATCGTGCACGGCATCACTGGCAAACGTCGTATCGATCGGGCGCTGCGCGAGTCCTGGAAATGCTCTGTCGTGTCCTACCTCCAGCATAACATCGTTGCGGTGCAAATTTTCTGGGAGTCGTCCCTGTTGATAAAGCAGGTTCGCCGCGGCTATGTAGTTGATGTCAGCCCGACTCACTTTCATCGGAAGTCCAACGTTAAAGATCCGACGCCTAAGCATAAATCGCTCCAGGAGTGGATCCATCGGAGTGAATGTGTTAACCAGCTGCCAGAGAAACGCCGCCGCATCGTTCGCGAAACAGGGTGAGAACCAGCGATCGGCGACCTGACGCTGCCGATGTACCCTGTCAGTCATTGCCAGCATCGTGTACTGATACATCTGTTCAAGTGGATTCGCCCGCCCGACACCTGGAAATGGTCTAATGCCAAGGACGAATGTCAGCCTGACCAGATACACCAGTGTCTCCTGATGCCGCATCATCATGAGCTGTTCGGCCTTGAGCTTCTGTTTCCCGTATTCATTCACAGGACGATCAACGTCAGCCGGGGGCAACACTGCCCGATACGGTGGGATTCGTCCCCCGAACACCGCCTGCGTGCTGACGTGGATCAACCAGCGTTTGCGTCGCTCCGACCAGCGCTTAAGCGCGAGTGGAATCTCACCGTTCTGGAACCAGTACTCCTCAGGATTCTGCTCTACTCGATCAGGGCTGTTCTCCCCAATCAGGTTGATTACGACATCGGCGTCCCAGAGATCACAGAATCGCTCGACATCAGCGTCAGTCTTGAAATCCACCTGCACACTGGTCTGCCATGGCAACTCCTGGCGACTCGCATACGTCACTTGTAAATTCTCGGGCTGCCATCGACGAAGATGCTGCCCGATGATTCCACTCGCCCCGAGCACCAAGACTTTTCTGTTCATCTAGAGATACTGCCCATGCTCACGCATCGGTGTCGGGAGTGTCACTTCAACGTAGCGGACCCTGTGCGTTCCCATACTCTTGTCACGCGCTGTGAACCACCCTGTCGAGCCATCACCTTCAAGTTCAAGCACTACCATATCCTGCTCCGTGAGAATGTGCTTGACCTTTGTTCCAGGTGGGAACTGCTTGGCCATTTCAGTGGGTTCGATCGAGACACCAAGATGCGTCAGCGGGACACCTTGGTGATCCAGCATTACGCACCAGATACATCCAGGTGGTACGGGAGGAGGTAGTGGTTCACTGGTTGTCATCGACCGCCTGCAGCGTGGGCACATGTAGTGTTCCATCATGACTGCACCATCGCCGTGAACTTTTTCCTGACCATGATGCGTGACGCGAGCTGCTTGAGGAATTCACCGTGCATCAACAGGGCGGTGTTCTCAGGACTCCCAGCCGGATAGCCTTGCGCCTCCTCTTCGAAGCTCTTGGCTTCATCAGCAAGAATCGCCTGGCATGGACATACAGTCACAGATATGAACCGCCCGCCCGGCTGTGGCAGACGAACATGTATCGGCCCATCCTGCTCAGGTGGATCGAACGATGTCGTCCGATCCAAGTCACCTGATTGTTCGATCTCACGACGCTGAAGCAGCCACTCCCCATGTGGACAAGCAGCCTGATGCGCTGATGGATCCTCAAACAAAATCGGATCGATCGCTGGGCATGTACAGGGTGGGCCTTCAGCCCCAAGTTGTGCGACATGTGGAAACTTAGACATCCAACATCCCCCTCACCTTTTTCTCGAGATCCATTCGATCCTCTCGATGATCAGCTCGCAACAGCACCGGCTCGATCACTTGGAGAAACGTGACCACCCGCCGGAGTACCAGCGTGTTCGGACTCCCCTCCAACTTTCTTATGCGCTCGCGCTGCGCATGCACGATCTTGTTGAATCGCTCCGCTTCCTCCTGCCAGTGGAGTCGTTCATGGGTCAAGATCGCAATACGCGATGGATCCACTACGCGAGGCCAGCCTTTTGCTTCTCAGCGATCCAGCTCGTCGCCTTACAGACGCACAGCGTACCGGGTGGTGGCTCGTTCGGCTGTGGACCATCGCTAGGCGCTCGTCCGTTGTTGTCATTGCCCCAGACGAACAGATGAATCGACGAGCACTGCGGAGATTGCGGATTGACTGGCATGTGTTAGCCTCCTCGAGGCGGACGTGGGTCGTGCGGCTTGCCATTCTTCTTGACTGTTGGCAAGGCTAATGTTGATGATGCTCCGATTTGCTTGGCCGCACCAACACGAAGCGCCTGGACTTTCTGCACCACCCGTTCCATGATGCTGCCAACATTGTGATTGTGTGTTACCAAGCCAGAGTGTTCTTGCTTAACGAGCACGACATCCGCGTATGTCTCGGGCTCGAGCCGCTTGAGCATCTTGAGAGCCAGCTCACCGTCATGATAGGCATGAACAACAGTAGCATCAAGGAAGAAAAACTTCGGGTAGACTTTGGCCTTGTCAAACTCCCGCTTGAACGTCCGCCATGGCTCTCCATCCTTTTTCTTCCAGTCCACCAGGACTTCAGGTGCGATCCCAGCCATCGCTGCCGCCATCCCATCGCTCGCCCCCATCCGGACACCGGCCAGAACCTTGTTTGCGATTTCATCGCTGAAATCGGTGTGCACCTGTTTCTTACCCAATGCTGGGAAGGTGATATACGGAGGTACTTCGAACTGAATCGTCGGCCGAGGCACACGTGTCTTGGCAAGTTCTTCGGCCTGCTTCATCTTCTCTAGCATGATCTCCATGTTCTTTGGCGTCGAACGACGCCCAGCTGCCACGGTCTCTTTCTTTCGCCGTTCCCGTTGCTTACGTGTTAGCATGACTGGAGTCTATCACCGTTCGCCATGTTGCATGCGATAGAAGGCTTCGACGTTCCCCATCGCATCGTGCACGGGGTTGTGATCGTGCGATGTGACACGGAGCCGTTTCCACTCCTGACTCTTCGCGAAGTTCCCAACAAGTCCGGCATAGTAGTCGGAGATCCGACGCCCTGAATGTCCAAACGGGTTGCTCCCGGTGTGACGCCAGAACCCATCGTTGATCCATTGAAAATCGTATGCCGGGTTGTCACTCACGAAGATCGCACGTCCGTTGAATCTACTCAACCACTGTGCGAATTGAATGAACACCGTCTTAGGATCGTACCGTGCCCCGACGATGAATGACTTAGCTGGGTTGGTCTGATCCGGAACGCACTGCGCGAGAATCCCATGGAACGTCTCGTAATTCTTGAACTCTTTGTAGCAGTCGTAATTCACCGCTCCGAACTCGGTGAGCTCACCCATCGATGGACACGGTCCAACAGCCTCACAGTCAACGAAGATCAGTGGCATCACTCGTCCTTCTTGGGGAGCTTCACGGCTCGCCCAACACTGGAGATATGAATGATCTTCTCTGGCAACCATCCATCATTCGGGACCTCAAGCACAAACGTATTGTCAATCCATACACCACCAGGCTGAGGCGGTGGTCCAACCTGCATGTTCCGTACCCGCTCAGCAGCTTCATCAAGCCGCACCCGCACCTCAGCATAGCGATCGACAAATCCATTGCAGAAGCAATGTGGTGCGGCAGTGCGTGGTTCTGGATCACAGCCTTTCATATCCATCCCCCAGTAGTGATCGTCTTTCTTGTGCCCACAGACGCACCAAGAAATATAATCGTGATCAGTACCAGCCCAATTCCAAAATGCAACGACCAAGCTGATCAGCTTAACGATCATTTCAATAGTGTTCATGGTTCGAGCCTGTGCATCCGCCGAGTCCGATTCCACAGTTCGTCGATTTTCTCTGGATCGACATGGGCCTCGTAGCGCGCCATGTACTCGTAGTCCTCGCGTCGTCCGGACTTGATGAGATCCAGGAGCACCTGGTGAATCTCTCGCATCTGCCCATCTCCACCAGGTGAATATAGATCTGTTTCACCAGGACGCCACACACTCTCCCATGCCGCCATAACACTCTCAAGTCTGATACGCTCCGGATTCACCATCGGCGTGATGAATCGATGCTCCGATGGATGAATGATCCGTGCACTAGCGACAAACTGCCATGCTGCCGCCAGCATCTCAAGACTCTGCCCAACCTGACGCAGAGCCTGCGATGCACGCTGGAGGTGCTCTTCACCAAGTTGCAGATACTGCTCAGGGTTGAGAGGAACCTCAACGAGCTCACCAGTCTGCTCATCGATCTTATATCGTCGAATCACAGCTTGCTTGGCTCCACAGTCTCTGCATTCTGGTAGTGCCCGGCATACGGCTTGAGTGCGAGATAATCGAGTTGGTGTACAATGATCTGCGCGAACCGGAATCCAGTCCAGAGTGGCAGCGTGCTGTACTGCCTGAGGTTCTTGATTTCCATCGTGAGGTATCCATTCCAGCCTGGGTCAACCCAGAATGCCAGTGAATGATTGTAGCCCTCACGAGCCCGGCTGCTCTTGAGCTTCAACTCCGCGGCGTATCCATTCGGCACGTAGATGCTCTCAAACAAATCGACGAGTACGAACTGTCCAGGCTGCATTACCCAGTGATATGACAAATTGCTGAGTCGAATCTTCTCGAATCCACCTTCTTCATGCTCCACAAGCATGTTACGCCCAATACGAACATCGACTGACGCCGGATTCACCAGCGTTACATCACGCTCATGTTCATTCGGAATGAGCGTCGGAAGCAACGCCAATAGCGATCCATCACTGAGTATCATGCTCACCATTCTCCTAGATGTAGGCTACAACTTCCAGTCGCCTGAGTACCACTTCACCCGTTGAGAGATACACGGCTCTGAACGTGTCCAGTCAGCCGCCTGCTGGAAGCCGCTGCGGGAAGCCGTACTCCTCGGACGTCTTGTTGAACTTCTTGATGATCGCATCCGGGAAGCTCCGATCGATCACTTCGAGTAGAAGGTCCAAGTACAGGAACGTGTCAGCGGCTTCTTCAGCGATTTTGTCCTTCGCCTGCTCGACTGTCGAGAGCTGCCTGGCAGGCTCGCTGATGTTCTTGATCTCGTCCTGAATGCGTCGCAGCTTCTTCACCGCGTTACAGGTCTCCCCAGCTTCACCGGCCATCGCATTGGACCAGTCCGCGACACTCCAGTTTTTCAGATCCCCATCGTGCCACAGCTTCCCGCGCTCGACGTTGATGACGTGCACTTTATTGAACTGCATGTCCATTGCTCTAACCTTTCGACCGCTTGGGATCACGCCCGTACGTCGCCTCGCCAGTGTTGCCCTTCTGAATCTGCCCGTTCTTGTTGTGAATCACCAGCTGACAGAACACCTGCCGCTCCTTGTACAGCTCGCGGCAGTGTGCCCTGGATAGTGACTCGACAGCTGCCTTGCTGTAGAGCCCATCATGCGAGAGATCAATCTGCTCGCCACGACTGTTGAGCAACTGCCACTCCCCGAGCTTCTTGTTCCACCGCAGACGCAATACCAATCGCTTCATGTTCTCTCCCTCCAGAGTGATGGATAGTCAGCCTTCAGCTGCTTGCTCACCTGTTCACATACTGGAATCTCATAGCGTTGAATCAACTCGATCATCTCTCGAAATGTTTTCTCACGCTCCGGTGACCAGTTCCCACAATCACATCCGTTGACGAATGTGAAGTGCATCTCGAATAGCCTGCCAAAATCCTTGCGCAGTCGAGTAATCATTCCGGCGCCGAGTGATTCGATCTGCCGGAGATTATTGATCGCCCCGAGAACGCTCTCGTGATCAGGAACCTTCAACGCTTCGTTGATCTCAACCCATTGAATATGCCTGAACAAGACCTGAACCACACGGACCCACCCGAACTCGCTGAAGTTGAGTCCACCAAGCACCGCCTTGAGCTGCTGTGCTGCCGCTATTTCGTCTTGCTGCTGATTCATCGCTTGATGATCTCCGGCAGCCTCTGCTGATGGCTGAGACACAGGATGAGGATTTCTCCACGAATCAGGATACAGCCGCAGGAAAAGTCACGACGGACCTCTGCGGGCACCTTCCCACTATGAGGGGATGACGACGCCATGTTCCACCATCCCGATCCACTCACACCGCTTACCACTCCGAGAGATCCCGCAGATGATCGGCGTCCTGATACTGAACCGCTTGAAGCTGTCCTCCCAGAGAATCTCATGTCCGCTCGGATGTGGCGCCGGACCAAGATGGAGTGATGATCCACAGCCTGGGCAACAGAGCATCACGCCTGTCGGCTCAGAATTGCTCTCCATTCTGACCGGTGTCCATTGCCCAGGAATCTTGGGCATCGACATGACCGGACGGAGAATCATGACTTCGCTCCTAGCGGTGGTGTCAGACGTCGCATCTTATTCCACCACATGTGCAACGTGAACGGATGCAAATTCACGTATTCCACTTGCGGTGGAAAAACCTGGATTACTTCAGCCTCGGGTGGGAAGAATTCGTAGCGAACCGCGAGTAGCTCATCCCACGTCGGGTAGCGCTTCTTGCAGGAGAATGAAACGTGCCGCCAGGTCTCCATCGTCTCATCGTACACGTCATTGTCAGTGATGAGGATCCTGAGCTGACCCCAGGCAAACATCCTAGCATTCCCCGCCATCTCTATATTCTCCCAGACCGATGGTGGAGCAATCGCCGTGACGTCGACTGGCTTACCGCTTGGCATCACCGTTCCCTCTCACTCCGTTCAAGTGCCCAGCCGATGTAGAATCCGATAATGATGTATGCTGGAATCACCAACACAAAACAACAGTGCCCCAACGCTCTCCCAATGGAAGAACGCTGGGGCACCGTCAAGATCCTAGTTGCCTTGTACGGTGAGCATGGGCGACGTACCCAGCTCGAGCGCTGGCGTGAAGCTGACCGGCTTCAACGTGGACTCCTTCTCCTCGATCCTAGCGGACTTGACCGAACCGGACTTGAAGCCCGTGATGCTCAGCATCAGTTCGCCCTTGACGTACGACCCGGAAACACCCAGTCCCAGGCCGACCGCCCCAGCGAGGGCGTAGGGATTGGCCCCAGCGGCGGGCATCCCGGAACCACCGAATGACGCGGAACCACCGACGCCCCAGGTCCGATTGACGGGACGAATGACGAACTCGACGACGCCCTCGTCGGCGCCTTTCTCCATGGCCTTGACGGCCGCCTTGCACACTGACTCGATCCACTGCCCGTCCTTCTCCTCGACGCGAACGGCGCCGACGTAGCCGGAGAAGTTGGCCGCTGGCGCGACCTTGTCCCATGCGGGGTAGTACAGCTTGATCGCCCGCTTGTCATCGCTCTTGCTCGTGCCGTTGCAGTCGCGAGCCTGCGCGTAGGTCATCTCGATCGGCCGTACCGGACCAGCGCCGTTGATGAACGTGCTGGGGAGGTAGGGCTGCGAGAAGTTGGGATACGCCGGCGTGAACCCCGGGAGCTGAATGAGGTTCGGCACCGCCGTGCTGTTGAGCGTCATGTTCTGATCGTTGATCGCCTTCTGCTGCTGCTGCGAGAACTGATCCTGCTGCTGGCCCTGTTGCTGCTGCTGGCCCTGTCCCTGATTGATGCCGGGAGACAGGATCGGCTGGTTGCCGATCACCTGCGCGTCCGCGCTCACGACCGGGATGGTGAGGGCAAACGCGATACCGATACCGATGACGACCCGCTTGTACGTGTGAACTACCCTGAACATCGTTGTTGTTCTCCTCTCGTCTCTCTTGGATGATCTGTGTATGATGGCTCCCCGACTCACGCTAGCCCGGGGAGCCACCGCTGTCCATCTGACCTAGTTCGAGCCCGAGCCGGTCGAGAGCTGGAACTGACCCTGGCTCTGAACGATGCCCTGATGCTGCACGCCGACCGCGAGACCGGCGCCGCCCTGGCCCTGAATGTAGTTGGAGCCCTGACCCTGCGTGTTGTTGCCGTTGGCGACGACCGTACCGGCATTCGCCACACCACCGAGCACGATCCCGAAGGGACCGAACACGGTCGTCGCGGAAGCATGTCCCGCGGCGTTGAGAGAGGTCTGAGCCTGTAGCGAGGACTGCCCGCCGGCCTGGGTCTGCCCGGCGAAGCCGAGGTACACCTGGGTCTGTGACGCACCGACCACTACCTGATTCTGCTGGCCCTGCAGATAGCCGACCGAATCGGCCGACGCGATGACAGGGGCGAAGGCGATGAGCGCCAGCGCCAAAACTGCGAAGATCTTCTTCATGATTCTACAACTCCCTTTCTTGTTGGATGTTCCGCATCCAGATCGGCTGGATACACCCGGTGATCGTATACCCGATCACTAGCAGTGGTTGCCCACTGGCGCTAGCGAGCATGAGAGCCAATCCCTCACACTCTAGCGCGATTACTCTCGTGAATCCGTCGGCGGTGTTACCCGCTGACGCTGCGGCAGAACGCTGTGCTGCGACTGCGTTTGCGACTGATGATAGCCGGGAGTCTGATTGATGTAGGGAACACCAGACCGTGCGGCTAGGCAGGACGATGTCAATGACCCCTGGTTGTACATGTGCGCCCCCATCACCGCACACCGGGGATCGACCGTCCATGGCGTCGTGCCACTCTTCGCTGGATCCGCCACCTGTCCGAATGCCAGGGTTGCGAAGAAATCCATCACGATCAGAATGCCGACGCCTACTCCGATGATTCGCATGCTCTCACCTCCCCTGTACGAGAAACGCCATGATGATACCGCCGATCAAGATCACCGCTACAATAGCAGTGATCACCATGTCTATTGGCCCAGTGTGGAAATCTGTCTCAGATCCCATGACTACTCGAGCCGCTTGAACGGCATCGCTTGGGCGCCCTTGGAAAGTAAGAGCACCGTATTACTCTCAAAGAATGACACTTGCCAGTCCTGCGGGGCCGTCCCACCAATGGAGACACCGTTCACCTGCGTGATCTGAAATCGGATCTGTGTCGGACTGACCATCTGATAGAACCCACCCTGCGTCGGCCCGTACTGCATCTGCCCTTCCGACGTGAGCGTCATGATGAATGTCGGATCCGGTACCCATGCCCACCTTCCGGAGATCGGGGAGACCAACGTATAAGGCGAGACCAGGACCTTATCCTTGAGGATCTCGACAAGTGTTGGCTCTTTCGACTTGGTGACCTCGGTGATCACCTGTTCCGCTGTCTTCGACTTGATGGGCTCCAGTGCCTTACGCACTTCGCTCTGCCCTGGTGTCAATGCCTTGGGCGGATTCAGATCACGGACTGGAATGCTTTTCAGTGCTGGATCATCCTTCGATGTCGTGTTCACAGGCGGCGGAGATGTACCCCACTTCCGAGGCTTGGGCAGCTCTTCAACTGTCGCACATGCACTCAGCAAAATCGTCGCGCCTATGAGTGTCCAGATTCTCTTCACTGTTGCTACCTCCCTCATCTGTGTCGTTGTCTACTGCCCTTCACTATAGACTCTCCCTGAATTATTGGTGAATCATTTTTCTTTCGAATTGTGTTCAACTGTAGAAGCTCCAGTGGGATCTACGACGTTGAACATCATTCGGGAGTAGCCATAGCGATGCGCAACCTTGTGAAATACACGCCTGATGTTCGCGAGGTTGTGTCCCTTGCGTCCAATGAATCGAGCACAGTCATCCTGATTTTCGAACGTTACCGTGATCGTGATCTCAGAACCGGTAACTGCTAGCTTGAAAAGTACCATGTCTGGCTGCTCGGCCAATGCTTCGATCAACGCCTGCAATAACGCACTACACGCTGCAGTGCATTCATCGATCATATTCCGTTCTGGCGGCGTCTCATCCATTCTTCTTCTCCAGGTATCGAGCCCCGGCCATTGCGTAGAGCAGGGCATCGGCTTGATGTTGCGTGAACATCTTACCAAGACCATACCGAGCCTGCATATCGGCCAGTACATACTCCTTGTTCGCACTCACTTCACGTCCGTTCTTGTTGACCCGCTTCTCTCGGAGCGCATGCCCGTACAGCAGCTTCTGTGCCGAACTCGTTGTCACCATCACCCAGGGAATCTCTGGGCGATTCCAGGCGATGAACATCTTGATCCCACCAATCCATTGCGCGATCCGATAGAGGAACGGATGCTCCATCACGATCCCATCAAGCTTGTACTTCCGGTCCATCGCAATGATGAGATCACCAAGCTGGCGATAGTGCATCATCTCACTCTTGGTCTCGCTGAATGTAATCGGCATCGATTCTCTGAAGCGATCATCCTTCGCAATCCGGTGTTCACAGACTGCGTAGCCACCGAAGTACTTGCCTGGAACATCGATCCCGAGGATGATCATGCTTCGGTAAAGCAGTCATCCAGGACACTGATGTCCCGCATGTAGTGCTCGCCTCGACGCTTCCCAGTCGCAAAGTGTGTGAGCAACGAGAGAATCCCCTGCCAGTACGGATCGACAGCGGGGAAGTCAGGCTGTGGCAAGATCTTCTCACCCCACATCCTGACATCACGCTCGTAGCGCATGATCGCCGTCCATTCACCTGCTGTGGGCTGTGTCATGGCTGGCATCGTATACCCATGCATCGGCTTGTCGAGGATCTCCTGCGCCAGTCCCATCTCGTTCTCGTAAAAATGCATCGATCCGTTCTGCTGAATGTGCATGCCCATGCCCATGTTGAGATGGGCCGCCACCCACTCGTGTAGCATCGTGAAGAGGAAAATGTCGTAGGGATAGACCATCACGATGTTCTGACTCCTGAACATGGTGAGGCAGTGAAGCTGCTGATGCCGAATGAAGAACTGCATCGAAATCGGGCAAGGAATATCCTTCGAGTCGATGTGATCCATCGCCCCATTAAAAATCGTTACCACTGCCCGACGCGAAGTTGGATCGGCCTTGAGCATCTCGATCACCCGCGTGAGTTGCGGGAGAATACGCGGCCCGTAGGCACCATGGAGTGAGATGCCATCGTCAGAGAACTTGCCCGTGATTGGATTGTAGTAGTGCAGTGGCTGGACTGCATCACTCCCCATGAACTGATAGAGGAAATTGCCGATCGCGAAACCGAGATTGATCGGACGAGCCTGACTAGCAATCACTCGTGACCGCGGATAGTCCAGATCCATCCTGAGCCCAATGAGCTCGATCGTCTTGTGCGACGCACTCGGCGATGTCTTGTTCAAGAGTGGGGCGACCCACTCCCCATAGCTCATCACATCCTGAATTGTCGCCGCGTAGAGGACATTCGCCGTCCCACCGGTGAGATGATCACTCGACATAGATCGCACTACCTTTCTCGGTCTTGACGACCCGGATCACATGATCCGATGGGTAGGAGAGGAGCTTCGGATTCTGGGAGATACAGAAGATGCTCCCGAAATCACGCCGCTGCGTAGTCAGGAGATCCATCACGCGCTCGCACCCCGCCTCATCGAGGTGTTCAAAGATTTCATCGTACAAGGCCAGTGAGAATCGACCATGATGGAGTTCACGTGTCAGATCCTGAAGGGCCAACACCAGGCAGAGATCCACGCGCTGCTTCTCCCCTGAGGAGAGATCATCGTAGACCTTCGCCCCGTACTTGTTCTCAACCTCGAATGTGATCTCCTCTCGAACATCACCACTTTTCAGGATGCGATGCGCCGAGAATCGCGGAATCAACTCACCGGCAGTCAGACTCTGGCTGTAGCTCTCGAGCCGACTCTGGATGAATCCCTCGTAGTCTCTGAGCATCATCGCTTTCATGCCCTTATGCCCAAAGCCCTCCACCCAGAAGTCCCGGAGATCCAACGCCTTGGTCAACTCACTCACCCGCCCCTCAAGTCTGACGCGATCCTTGGCCAACTTCTCGATGCGCTCCAACATTTCATCAGCAGCCTGGCGCATGAATCGCGCCTCATCAAGCTGGCTTGCGTATCGCTCTAGGTCTTGAGTCTCCCTGAGAGTTCGCTGAAGTTTATTCTGGAGCAAGACATAATCGTCGTCAGCTTGTGAGGCAGGCCAGACTGCGATGATGTGAACCAACTCACTGTTGTAGAGTTGAAGCCGTCCAATTTCATCGTAGAGTGGTCTGAGTTCCAATGCAAAGTGTTGATCAACGGCACCGCGCTCTGACGGTCCAATCGAACGGCGGCACATTGAACACTGTGCAGCATTGACTACCAAATCTTGTTCACTCCGAATCTTGGCAACACTCCGATGTATGGATTCACTGATGCGATCAAGTCTATTTCGCAGTGCCGCGATCGTCATCGAATCATCAAGGATCTCCTGCCGACGCACTTGAGATTCCTTAGCAACCATCAGCCTGACGAAGAGCGCGTTGATTTCCTCATAGAGGTGTACACGCTCACCATGCCGATCAAGCCACTGATGTAGCGCATCGATCTCGGCTCGCTCACGTGAATTCTCGAGATTGTTCCGCTCACCCTGGAGCGTCTCAAGTTGCGCGTTGATTACATCCAGATCAGCCTTAACCTCTTGCAACTCTCCACCAATCTTGTTGGCCTCATCTTCGACATGCTTTCGGCAGACTGCAAAGAACGCAAGATCCAAGAGGTCATCGAAGATCTGCTTGCGTGGGACATCAGAGAGTCCAGCGAAATTTTTCTCCTCGCTGACTCCAAACAAAATGGTCTGCGTGAATGCCCTGTATGAGAGTCCGAACAGAGTGGCGATTTTCTCACCACCGCCGAGTAGTTCCTTGCCCCCATTCAGACTGAAGACCTCCCAGCGTCGCTTGCTCCCGCTCTGTTCACGCTCGACGACGTAGGGTTTCTTGTTCACCTTGAAATAGAGTTGGATCAGCATCTCATCACAGTCGTTGTTGATCAGACGCGAGCCTGATGTTCCCTTGAGCAGTTTGTCGTAGCAGGCTATCGTGATCCCATCGAACAAGGCGGTCTTACCGGTGCCATTGGATCCCGCCATCTTCGAGACACGATTCTCTCCGACGACAAAGACAACGCCCTGCCCACTCAGTGGGATCTCGTACTCACCCACAAACGGCATAAAATTCTTGATACAGAGCAACTCAAGCTCGATCATTTTCCTTTGTTCCACTCACTCCGACAGTTCTTGCAGAACCGGGTCTGCCCACGATCCTCAACATCATCACTGTAGCAGTATGGGCACTGGATCCACACTCTAAGATTCCAGCTTCTGAATCCCATAGCTCACATATTCCTCTCGCAGATCATCAGGGATTTTACGATGCATCACGTAGCCCTCAACCAGATCCTTGAATGATCGTGACCCAGCAGCTTGGAGTCTGACCATCTGTTCCTTATCTACACGCTCTGGTCGTATGTCGAGATAGCGAGGATTGCATGACTCGAGCCGCTTAACGATCGACGGATCCAGGACATGTGGAACAAAGATGCGAACCAGGTTCCCCTTCAACTCCTGCTCAAGATGCTTCCAGTGAATCTTATCCCAGTTGATCCCTGGATCATCAGGGCTCTCGGCGTTATGGATCACCACGAACTTCGGTGAGTGCAACATGATCGGTGTTACCTTCCCATCTGGATCGACGTAGAGTACGCCCTTGTCCTGCTCGAGTTCACCAAAATCTTTTGCGATATGACTGCCTGGATAGAACACACCGTGTACGAGTTGCCGCTTGTGGAGATGTCCTGCGAATGCCTGTGCATAGCGCCCGACACCCAGTGATTTCTCGGTGTAGCGCGACTTGAGCATGTAGTCCGTGGGCCCGACCTCAGCGCCATCGAGCTCACCATGGAACATCAACATCTCACGTTCCTTTTTCTGATCCTTCAGGAACTTCAGCGCTTTCTCTTGATCGTACAGCCATGGAACGTAGACGATGTCGTTCACCGTATCGATCTCAGGCTCGACAACAACGTTCGCAAACGCCCTGAACGGCCAGATCGTCACGCTATCATAGCGATCATTTTCACGGTCATGATTCCCGGCGAGGAATATCAGGTTGAGATCCCGGGCATGGTGGAAGTAGGAGTACACCTGATTGCGGACCTGCTCGCTGATATTCTTCTTCAGATGAAAGACATCACCGAGAATGTAAATTCCCCGGACATCCAGCTCACGAGCATAAGCAATCATCTCGCGAATCGCGTTACACCAGTCAAGCAGCCGTCCGTTAATTCCACCAACAGGCTCTCCGCCTTCGTGCCAGTCGTTGGCATGCAAATCTGCCGCTACTATAAAACCACGCTTTTTCAGCCCGCTCACCGAACTAGAGGTATTGACAGACTTCGCCATACGCCTTCGCCACCACACTGAGTTTGTACTTTACACAGAAGCTCATGAAGCCATCGTAGTTCGGTTTCGGAAAATCGAACGTCACCTTCGACAGCGACTGCTTCTGCATCATCACTGCCGCGATCAACGAGACCAGTCTGAAGTTCCGTGCAAGCAGCGGCCAGGCAAGATCACCATCCGGGTGTTTCACCCAGAGATCCTGGCAGTCGAGCCCCATCGCCGTCTCGGTGATCCGTGTAATATCTTCAGGAAATGTGAGCGTCCTCGCCAAGATCTTGGCATTCTTCTCCTGGAGTCTGTTCATCACAGGAGGGACCCCATCCCCGGCATCACCCTTGAGGCATTTGAACGCCAGATGGTGCTCCGGGGAGTCAAACCCTGTCTCCCTGGAGAACCCAGGCAGCCCCAGATGAATCTTTTTACGGGGGTCGTAGATCCAGACCCCTTCCCGGATGAGCTGCCAGAAATCCCCATCTGTGCTCACGATCAGAGTAGGTCTCCAGGACTTGTTCATCACAGCTAGAGCCACCAGGTCGTCACCTTCGACGCCCTCACACTCGACCTGACAGACCGCGAGGTTGGTCAGCGCCTCACGGAAAATCTTCATCTGGTAGTTCAGGTCACTGAATGCTTGATCATCAAGTCGACTCACCCGATTCTTGTACCCAGCCCAGAGCTTCCGCCTGAACACCGACTTCTGATCCCACGTGATGATCGTCCGCTCTGGTCGATATTTCGCGACGTACCGGAACAGTTCCGCGAGACTCCCATGAATGAGGCTGGTCGAACCAAGCCCCTCTACGGAGAGTTGTCCACGGAACGCATACCAGCTCCGCATCGCCATATTTTTTCCGTCGATCACCAACGTCGTGATCTTAGGCGGTACGCTGGTGTCGTCGCTCGACATCGAAGGCAAGCACCTCATCAACGGCGTAGAACACCGGCTTCCCCTTGGATTTCGTGTACACCACTTCCTTGTCCGACCCTGCTGAGATCCCTGGGAGTCTGAGCACGCCATGGCACTTATCGATCCAGGCGTAATCGAACGGCAGCCTAACGCGATAGATCTCCTCATCATTTTCATGCGGCGTGATCATGTTCCAGAGCGCTTGAACCTGCGGGAGGAACGGGATGATCCCCGCCTTCAGCAGCACATCACCGATCTTACAAGCGTCGTGAATCCCCTTCTCAAGATGGGCCCGCATTGGTCCGGCAACGTAGATGTACGTCCGCTCATCAGGACTCGACTGTTCCTTCGGCACGATCGTGATGTTATACCCGCAGGCCTCCGCGTATTTGACGAACGTCGGCAGCACCACGTTCCTGGTTCGGCCTTCGATGTTGTTGACCGCTTCTCTGGTCATCCCCATCTTCGCTCCGATCTGCCGCTGCGTGAGATTCTTTTCCTCACGACCACGCCGGCACACGTTGAGCATGGCCTCAAATTCTGGGGTTCGCTGGATGGTCTTAGTTTTCGGACGCCCGGCGATTTTGAGGTTCTTCGCTCGCGCCATCAGAGCACCAGCTCAGGGAAGCGATCGACTATCTCATCGATCTCATGCCAGAAGAACTTCTTGTCCTGGTACATGAACGCCTTGCCGTCATCGACACGCTCGATCTTCTCCTCATCCGCGAGCAGGTCGGCATACCCGCTCCAGGGGAGAATCCCATCGTTGAAGTTCACGATAACCTCGCAGCGTCTGAACGGCGGTGACAGCTTGTTCTTGATACAGTCTACAACGATCCGCAGAGCCACGGTCTTGCCGTTCTCGATGAATCGCTTGTTGTGACCCTGATACAGTACACGATGCTCGACCCGGATACGTTGACTCGCATGAAATCCTGGGGCATCACCACCCGGCGTTGTCTCTGTCGGCCCGAACATTACGCCGACCTTGTGACGAACCTGATTGACGATGAGTAGCGCAGTCCGCTGCTTCCCAATCAGTGCTGTCATCCGGCGAAGCCATGCACCAATGGCCTTGGCCTTTGTCATGTCCGCCTTGTCCAGCTCCTTCATCTCGTGCACGGTCGGTGCCGCGGCGAGTGAATCCATCCCGATCACGAGAATGTCTTTCTTGTTCTTGACCCTGAAGTCATGCGCGTAGTCGAACTGCTGTCTGAACGCGCTCTCCACGGTCAACGGCCTGCTGTAGCGCAGTCGATCGGCATTGACGCCGATCCGTTGCGCGAAGCCCTGTCGCTCTTCATTCCCGTGATCCATCGCATGTTCGATGTCCTGGAGGAGATTCATCCCGCCCAACTTCGATGCCTGAGCCATGATCTCCAACATCAGGAGTGTCTTGCCCCCAGAGTACGGACCGAAGATCTCCACCATCCGCTCGAGTGGAATCCCACCACCAAGGATCCGATCGATGGCATGATTACCGGTCGAGATGAATTCCACTCTGGGGTGATGCTTGAGGTAGTCGCTGTAGACATGCAACTCCTCTGGATCCAGTCGTTCCTCTGCTTTCTCCTTCGGCTTTCTCATCCTGGTCTCCTGGGTCCGGGCGAGCTACCTGATGGTCTAGGCAGCTCGCCCACCCGCCGCTAGGCGCCCTTGTTCGAGAGTCCGTTCGCCTTCACGAATGCCCAGAGCTTCTTGGTCATCTCGGGTGGCGTCACGGGTGTGCTGCCCATGACTGACTCCACTGTCTCCTTCCGTCCCTTGAAGTTGATCGCGTACCCACCGAATGCCAGCTTCTTCTTCGCCATGTCTACTCACCCCCCTCGTCTGTGTCGTTAGAGAAGGAGAACGCCCCAGCCCCACTCCACGTTCTACCCTCAAGCACCGGCGCTTCGGTCACTCGTGTCCGCTCCCGCGGGCGTATCAACTGGGTCACGCCAGTGTATCCTTACCGCCGACTCCGACTGCTCCGCTCTTCCTTCTCCTCTTTGTTACCCTTGCCCTTCGCGTCGCCCCTCAACTTCTCCAGCTCACGGGCGGCCTCGTCATCGTAGTCGTCACCCCGCCCACGCCCCGCTCTGGTACCACGGTCGGTATCTCGATCTCCTCGTGAATCACGGTCGCGTCCGGACTCAGCATCACCAGCACTACCACGGCCCCGATCACCATCACGATCACGCCCGCGATCGTCACTGGAACGCTCCCGATCGCGATCAGCACGCTCCGGTTCCGGGTCACGATCGCGATCACGCCCAGAACGAGGCCGCTCATCCCGACTGCGATCATCACGATCCCGATCATCACGGCCGCGATCCCGACCTGATCTCTCCGGCTCAGCATCCCGTCCACGGCGAGACTCACGCTCCGGCTCTGGATCTCGCTCACGTCCACGGCTACGGTCGTCGCGTTCACCGGTTTCTCCGCGATCGCCACGGTCCCGGTCACCGCGAGCACTGCCGCGATCACGATCATCACGAGCACCACGATCGTCACGATCGCGACCTCGAGACTTGTCATCCTTGTCGTCCTTCTCCTCGGTATCCGCGCCACGCTCCTTGGCAATCTCAAGTGGGTCCTCCCCTTCGATGATCCGGTCCATCTCCTTCGGGTTGAAAATCCGGCGACTGACGTAGTCGTCCAGATCCAGCATGGTCTCCACAACGCCCTCGGCGACAACTGAGGAATCCCGTTCCGCGAAGATCTCATACTTCGTGTCGTTCATCTTCTTGCCGGTCCGCTTGACCCCGATGTCGTACCCTTTGTCGACCTTGAGCAGGTCCGGGTACTGCTCCGTGATCAGGGTCATGACTCCCTGGTAGATCATCGTACCGAACGACCAGAGCACCGGCTTGTCGTCATCCTCATCCCTGTCGAGAATCTGCGCCATCCACCGCGGCTGGACGACGATCTCCTCGGCGTACTTCAGATCCTTCTCCTTCTTGGACGTCTTGAGGATGTCGACGAAATCGCAGATCGGACACTCCTCATCCTTCGCGATGCAGAGCTTCGGGCAGTACACCGGAATCTTCCCGTTGTCGCCGAAGCCCCAGTGCTGCCCGATGAACTTGAACCAAGGCTTGCTCTTGTCGAGCGATGGCAGCACCCTGAGCCAGCTCGTGCCCTCCTTCGGGCCCTTCCAGAAGTCGACCTTCCGCCCCGATCGACTCTTAGCGGCGATCAACTCCTTCTTGTAATATTCCATCATCTTGGGATCGATCGTCCCAAGGTCTGCGTGATACGCCTCTTTGTCGCGATCACGTGCCATGTCGGTGTTATCTCCTCTCTCGTGTGCGTTGAACTACATGTGAATCCCGCTCTCGATCGATCTCTGCTGCCGCGATCTTCCCGGCCTTGCGGGCGAGATCGACATCCAACTGCCGCCGAATGTTGGTGGCCAGCGCCACAAGCATGTCCCGGCGGTGGGTCATCGCATCGCGGGCAACCTGCATCCGATCGACGACCTTATCCTGCTTCAGCTTGTCGTCTTCCAGTTCGCGGTACTTTCGATGCCGGACGACATACGCTGCTGTCTCTTTGTCGGTCGGCTTTTTCTCCCCGGCAGCCACACTGTTCTTGTGTTCGTCGACCAGGTCAGCTTCCAGGCGATCCATCTTGAGCTTCAGGACCGCCACAGCATCCTTGGCCTCCGAGTGCATAGTCGCCCAGAGCGCGAACTTCGCCGGATGCTCGGCGAGTTCGACATCGATGTTTCGCTCATCGATCACCACGTCATCGTAGAAGTTGATCTTCCAAGGTTTGCCATTCGGTGTCGTGACTGTCCACTCGGCAAACTGATCTCGCAGTTTCATACGTGCTCACCCCCTCCGCTCTGACTCTCCCTGAGCCGCTGCTGTTCCTGTGTCATGCGCTCCTCAACAATGGCACTCTTCCGAATGAACATCTCTTTGAACTTACTCCGGATCTCCGGCATGTAGACGGGAATGTTCCAGATGTACTTCTGCGCATCGACGAATTCCTCGATCGCCGCCTCCATGTCAATGGGTCGATCCAGCTTGTGCACCTTGTAGTTGGTTGCCTTCTCCAGGAATTCGATGAGCTCACCAATCGCGCTCAGCACCATCTTGATCACCATGTCATTACGCTCGACCGGTGTCAACTCCTCAGGAACTTCTTTCCCAGGAAACTTCAGCGCAATCACACGCTCCTGAAAACCCTCCTGATAGTCGATGTAATCATCGAGCGTCTTCAGTGCATTACCCGTCGTTGCTGTCATCGTTATCTCCATCTTTCTCAGATTTTTCATCGCCCTTGTTGCGCTTGATCGTATTCTCCCGGAGCTTCGCACGCTGTTTGTCTGTCAGCCCAGGCACCATCAGCTCCCACTCTGTCTCTGGGTAGCATGCCACCAAGATCCGATATGACGGTGGGAAGATCAGCTTGGTCCAGTAGTAGTTGTGATCGTACTCACCCTTGAAATCATCGGCGTGAATCGCCTGCAGCTTCGGCTTCTGCCCGATGACGATATAAGGGACCTTCATACCGATGTAGAACTCCCCACCCCCATCCCTGAATGCTCGGGCGATTTCAACGTGGACCTGCTTGGCCTTGTAGCTCTCGATCGCTCGGGCAATCCCTTTTGTTATCGTGATCTGCTCAACCGGGAGTTCGCCGTTCAGGACCTTCTCACGCTCTGACATAAGAAAATCTACCAGGTGTTTCTTGTTCACCTTCTGTCTGACAATCATCTCGATCACAGTCCGCTGCATGTCTCGGGCGTACTCGATCCCATCCGACCGCATGCACTCGAGTCCCTTGACTTCAGTGAAGCTCGCCTTCTTGCCCTTGTACATTGTCATCAAGCCTGCGTAGCGCTTTTTGCGAACAAAGAACATACGGCTGAAATAGTTCTCGTACTCGAGCTCAACGAGGAATCGCGACTCTGGGATGCCAAACTTCTCGTTAAGATGCTTTTTCAGATACTCATTACAACCTTTGACGAACCCGGCCCCATCATCAGCAGGAAGTTTGATGTACATCGAGTCCGTATCACCGGCCAGTGGTTCGAGTCCCTGCAGCTTCGCGTAGTCGATCGCCTGCTTGAGAATGTACTGCCCGCCGAGCGTAACTGCCTCAGCCACCTTTGGATTGAAATAGCGACTCTCAACGTTGCCCATGTCACCGTAGAACGAGAGGCCCAACCGCTTGAAGGAGTAAGCCAGTCTGTAGTAGAGCAGGAACAGATCCGAGCCGACCTCTTGATCCTGCTGTAGCTTCTGATAAACCTTCCGCTTCTCACCCGTATCCTGGAAGATCTCCGGTATGAATCCCTTGCGTGACGTAAGGAACTTCGTCCCTGTCGGCGCTGTAACGTAGTCACGGGGATCGAGCAGCTTGGCTTGCTCATCAGTGATATATGTCTCCGGGCTGATGTTCCAGGCGAGCATAACCGATGGATATAGACTCTTGAAGTCGACTGCGGCGACATCTTCGAAAATCCCAATCTTAGGATCGAGCACGTACGCCCCTTCGTACATACTCCCTTCTACGCCATACTCACGCTTCTTGAAATCGACCTTGCCGCCTTCCTGCATAATCCGCACTTTCTTAGTCGGAAAGTGCATCCCCACCTGCTTACCTCGCTTGAGCAGCAGGGAATCAATCTTGGTCGTAATGTGATAGTCCCGCGCAAAGCAGTTTCCGATGCGTGAGAAGACCTGGTCAATCTTCGCAAACCCGGTAAACTTCTCCAGCTCGACAAGCAGGTGAACATCGAATCTGTTGTATTCCTCTAGGATGTCTGGCGCCTGCCGGTACAGCTCGAGGAATCGAACGACGTTGAGCCCACGTTCCTTGCATTTCAGCCGCCAGTCAAGCTTCCCGGTCTTGAGCTGATGTGACGCGATCGCCTGGAGGGAGAAGCTAGTATTTGCCGTCGCCCCGCGCTGGAAGTACCGCTTCCAGGTCCTGAGCAGATCGATCGTATGGACGTAATCCCACCGAGCCTGTACGCCATGCATCCGCATCCGCTGCCGGAGAATCGGGAAGTCAAAGTTGTTTCCGTTCCAGGCGTACATGATGTCGATCTCCGCCATGCGGCGGGCAAACTTGATCAACATCATTTTCTCGCTCCGGTCATTCTCCTTCTCGAGGAGGAGGAATCCTTTCTCCGGCTCACGCGTCTTGTCCCGCCAGTGGCACTCCCAGGCGATGGAGAGGATTCGACGCTCGGCCAGATCACGGCGGTCGATCAACGGCTTCGTGTCGTCGGTCTCAATGTCCACGTACATCTCGTCGTATGACGACTGAATCTTGATGTCGAAGTCGGTAAGGAATCGTCGTGATGGCGTGAGATCCGCCTCGTAGTGCTTGACCCCCTCCTTCTCGATATCATCAAGGAGATCTCTGAGCAGCTGATCCTTGGGGTACTTCTTCAGAATGTTGTCGTCCCACAGCGTGAGATAGCTCTCGAGAAGATGTTCGCGCAAGGCTGCCGTCCGAATGACATGACGGACTGAAAAGACCTTGGTCCATTCCGGATTCACTTCATCCGGTTCGAGACGATGCACCGCTTTCTGTCCCATCCAGTAGGACCAGAACTTCGTCCCGAGTCTGATAGCATCCTTGGTCCTAAGATAGAAGTACCAATCAAAATCGATTCCAGACCGCACCACTTCTTCGCTCTTATGCCCGTTCTTGTTCGAGGAGACTAGCACGACGTTCGGCCCATCCGACCACGCCGTGCTGTACTCTTGATTGTCATTCCAGGGATTCCGCGAGAACACGCCTGACTTGGACTCCAAGGCGGCGATGACGCTCTTGTCTTCCTGATGATGCTCGACCTTGGCTGTATCAATGTACGTCCCGGTCACGCTCGCGCCGATCAGGACCAGTGCACGCTGGAGTTGGTCCATGACCTTCCGGCGCGTGGTCATGTCCTGCGGGTTGTAGAGGAAATGTGCCGGATGGTAGAGCGGGATGATAATGCGACCATCCTTCTCAATCTCACGCCCAAGCAACTCCTTCATCGGGGCGTTGAGATCCAAGAGTGCCCGCACCGCGTAGAGACCCCAGGCGAGAATGACACGTGGGTTGACCAGCTCGATTTCCCGCTTCAACCACTTGTTGACACAGATATCGACCGACTCTTTGGACGGCTTCCCGATGTTGCCCTTCTCATCGTACCCAGGAAAGCACTTGACCGCATTGGTGACGTACATCTGCGCCCGCGAGAATCCGGCCTCTTCCAACATCTGATCGAACAGGACGCCAGCCTTCCCGAGCATCGGACGGCCAGCTTTATCCTCGTTCAGCCCAGGCGCTTCAGCCACAGACATGATCCGCGCCTTTGGTGGTCCCTCTCCGAACACGACCTGCTTTGCAGTCTTATGGCAGTCGCACGCTGTACAACGACTCATCGCGGCACCTTGATTCCTTCTCCGGCACTGAGGCGTCTGTAGACGGCTCTGACAAACGCCCACTGATTCTCGTACGCGTAGCGTGAAATCCCATCTGGATAGAGCAGTGCCGCTGGATGATTGACGTACGTACTGATCCATCGTCTCTGCGCCTTCGTCTCATCATGCAAGCGTGAGTGATACCACTTGACGCGAAACGGTTCGATGAGTCCGATCCGCTGCCCAGCAATGCGCCCAAGCGCGACGATCATCTTGAGATTGGGGAGACTCACCAACTCAGCCTCGAGCCAGTCCGCACAGTTCGCGATGTAATCGTCCTGCACCTTCCCTTCACATTTCATCGCGTTAGTCACGTAAAAATCATCAAGCGTGAATCCAGCGTTGATCATCGTGCTACGCAGAATCTCGCTCCCCTTAGTCGTCTGCTCATCATCCCAAAGGTGAAGCTCAAACGGAATACGCTTAGGATTCTGCGGCACCACATTCCCTGGATTCTGCGCAAGCAATAGCATTTTCGCCTGTGGGTTCCCAATGCCCAGCCCCTTACTTGCCCGGAGCAGGCAGTGGTCGCATTTGCGAATGACCTCGTTAAGTGTAAGTGACTCTAAGCCCATGATGTCTCATGATCCGTTGAAAGTCAACAACCAATGCATCAATTGTCCGTGTCCCATCAAGGATGTGCGTCTGATACTCATGCGTGGAAAGTCCATGTGACCACTGCTCGTAGGCCTCATGAATCTGCACATGCCGCTCTGTGATGACGTGCATATCACCACGCTCACTCATCCGCTGCAGTGCCACAGGTTGTGGAACACGCAAGTAACACACGACAAGTCCGCCCAGCTCCCATGGCCCTCGGTACCGTGGGATCGGGCGGTTATAGACTTGAGCGTAGATCGGTCCGGTCACGACGCAGAAGCGATCGCAGATGTAAGTGCTCGCTCGATCGTACATTGATGTGAACAGGGCCAGATCACGCTGCTCAAGCTTGCTGATCTGTTCCCATAGCTCTCGATCGAACGGACCCCAGTTCACGAATCGCATGTTGTCGAACGTGAGAAGTTGACGAAGGCGTCGATAGAGTGTCGTCTTGCCACACCCATCGGGCCCCTCTAAAGCAAAAATCATTTCGGCCCACGCTCCTTGATCATCGCAGTCAGCTCATCACGGAGTCCGCATGGGAGACAGGTCGCACGTGGAAACGGGCAGTACTTCCCAAGTGGTGGCGTAAAGAGATCTATCAACAGCTTCGCTTCATCCCATGACAACATGATCATCGGTACTTCCTTGCCCGACGGATCAGTCATAGTCAGAACATGGAACCACGGCTTGAAATTCATCTTCACTGGGACCTGATCAGGCACCGATCTCCTCCGTGTACAACTCCTTGCCATCGACAACCCAGCCCTGCATCTGTAAGTATCTCTCCCAGACGTTTCGCTGCTCCCGTGCTTCTGTCTCCGAGTGCACGCCTTGAATTTCCCGACGAATCGTGAGAATCACCGTTGTCTTTTGCACTGCTCATCCTTCCAATAGATGCAACAGATCTGGTTTGATGTTCCGCGCCCAGACTTCTTGATACTCCCCAGCATTCATGTTCTGCGTCAAGTGAATGAGCTGTTCCTTCGTCGCCCGCTTGTAGAGTCCGGCATCGAAGACGCCCTGAATGAACCCGGCGATATGCATGGGATCTAGACTCCGCAGCAATCCTGGCCAGTCATTCCCGACAAGATCCGTGTACCCATCGCAATTGAATAAGATCGGGAAGGCGCCACAGGCGATGGCCTCACGAATGCTCTCTCCACCGAACCCGTTATCACAGAGTCCGATCACGGCCTTGCTACGCCTGAGCAGTTGCGTATATGCACCCAGATTCTTGTTCGTCCCCTCCTGTACGTAGACGTTATCGATGCCCTCCAGCAACTTATTCTCTGTGAGGTACCGAGTCTGATCCGGGAAGTAGACCTTCCCCTGCCAGCCAGTCTCACGGAGCACCTTGAGCGCGGTGATGAATTCGACATGATGCGAGTAGTTGGTGCCACTCCCACGTAGAACGAAAAGCAAATCGATGTCACGGTGCACGCCCCATTTCGTCGACCATGTCGGATCTTTGAGCTGCTGGACGTTCCAGGCGAATGGCCAGAGTCTGACCCGCTCTGACCGCAGTGATTCCTTGCAAATAAATCGCTGCATCGTAGGACTCAGACAAGTCAGGAGATCCACAGCACTGTAGTTAAGATCGAACAGTGGTCGCATCCACGGCCACGCTGTCTCTGGAGAAAGGTTGTGTTGCTGCACCACCTTCATCTTCGGATAAGCACCCTTGATCGCCCAGCCGATCAACTCGTGCGAGGTGAAAAGAATATCAACATCCTTGAACAGCGTCGACCATCGATGTGGATACCACTCGAGTCTCTGCGCCATGTTCTCCGGTGGGATCGGCGCTTCATGAACATCGAACATGTCACCTGTCCCATCCCAATCCGGAAGCGTCTGGCAATCCTTGAGCGGCGGCACCAGTAGCCGGATCTTCCAGCCCAATTCCTCGTGAATCTTGCGCGCCATAAACATGATGTGCTTGGTGGCAACACAGGAGTGCAGGAGAAATTTCCCGCTCTGCTTATCTTGTTGACTGAAGAAAGGAAGGAACGCAATGCGCGTCATGCGACTTTCTCCAGGAGCGGGAGCACCTGCGCCCGCATCGTCACGAAGTGTTCCTCGACTTCTCGGTAGGAGAGGTTGAAGTAGTGCGCGAGATAGACAAATTCAGCCCGCTGAATCGGCTTGTTCGGCCAGGGACGGAACAGCTCGAAGCAGAGCCCGAGCGTCACTGGATCGCGCTCTGGTGTCGTCAGGATTTCAAACATCTCACGCTGAATCCCGGTGAGCAGATTCATCGCCTCATCGAGGACATAGTGGAAAAAGAGACCATAGCCGATGTCCTCAGCGATGAGACGTCCCAGGTGCGACTCGCTCAGATCAGTGAATCGACTACAGCGCTTCAACTCCAACGCCCAGACCTTGCGCAACCGGAAGAGAACACCCTTGCTGATCATCATGCAAAGGGCTTCATCAGTCACCCGACGGGCATGCCGCCGGTAGACTTTCACTGCGACAAGGCGGGCTTCCTGGAGATAGTCGTCAAAGTCAAGGGCGCGGGCGCCCCAACTCAGACGCGCGTAGCGACGGGCCATCCCCACGATCACGCCCTGTTGTTTCTCGAGGATTCGATCCAGCCTGTTCATTGGATGCCTCTAGATGAAATCGCCGACGGAAGTGGTCGGCCCAGCCTGTCGCTTCGATTCGAGTGACTGGGATGTCTTCACGACGAAGATCCCCAGGATCACCATGGGACAGACGGCAGATGGTGATCGGAACTTGATAATCACGGAGGTCATGCGCGATCTCCTGCGCATCATCGATGGCGTCAGGATCCAACCAGACTTCGATCGCTTCGAACTTCCCGGTCTCCAGCAAGCGGTGCTGTGCATCATGCACCTGTTTGCCGAACAATGATGTCGCTTCATCACCAAGCGCGATGGCATCGAACACACCCTCGGTGATCTTCAGAGTCTTGGCCAGCTTCGCCTGATCCCAGTTGAAGAGGAGTCTAGAACTGTTCTCCACGACTTCATCGCCCGCCGGATTCATGTA